>Ga0272442_10003804_pt1 | contig 21001 bp, 24 predicted proteins | sample SSMForm2O_FD_200262 | JGI IMG/M metagenome (GOLD analysis project Ga0272442, IMG submission 200262) | Marine sediment archaeal communities from Little Sippewissett salt marsh, Falmouth, MA, United States - SSM-Form-2O | ecosystem: Environmental > Aquatic > Marine > Wetlands > Sediment ... | reverse complement strand
TTGCCGGGCATGCGATGTATTTTTGACAGGCGTCGATTATCGCATGACGCCGAGTCATTGATTACCGGGCTCTCCGATTGCGAACGTGGATGTCCGTTTTTCCGCCGGATGTCTTTCATGGCGGTACACCGTGTACCTGCCGTTGCATCATCTCTGGACGCGCTATGAGGCGCATGCCTTTCTATTTAATTGATATTATTGATGTTTATTTCAGGTATGCTTTCGCATGTCCTCCCTGTGTGGTCCGGGCGATCCGCGGGGGGCAGCCGTGTGAGATTGTCGTTGCCGTACCGCGGAATGAACCGTGCCCATCTCCGAATTTTTCCAACAACATGGCATGTATATTGCTTTAAAGTTTCGTAAACACATGGTGGTGTAGATATGATTCACGGTATTGCACGTATGGCAAAAGAATGTGTCAAGGAGCTCAACCGGCTTGACTGTGCGACACACAACATTGCCAATATCAATACGCCCGGGTTTAAAGCGGAAAGAATGTTTTACCTGGAACCTAATCCGGAGGCGGCCGACGAGCGTGGCGGATTTGTCAAACGGCCGGTCTTTATGACGGATTATTCCCCGGGAGTAATGCAGAAAACCGGCAATGCCTTGGATTGTGCGCTCAAGGGAGACGGCTTTTTTGTCGTAATGACGGACCAGGGTGAGGCGTATACGAGGAACGGGCGGTTTGCCCTGAATGAAAACGGCGAGCTGGTAACCCAGTCGGGACACTATGTGATGGGAAATTCGGGTAAAATAACCGTATCAGGCAGTGAGGTGCATGTGGATGGCGATGGAACCCTCAAGGTCGACGGCAGTGAGGTGAATGCATTGAAGATCGTTGAGTTTGACAACGCACAGGTGCTCGAAAATATCGGAATGGGGCTGTTGCGGGATGCCAGAGGCATGGCGGGTCTGAAACCGGCCGAAAACCCGGCCATACAATCTGAGAGCCTCGAACTGTCCAATGTGCAGGCAATCAAAGAAATGGTCGCCATGATAAATATCAATCGCTCGTTTGAAACATACCAAAAGACGATGCAGACCCTGCAGGATCAGGATAAACTGTCAACAAATCGTATAGGCCGAGTCGGATAACTTGTGAAACCGTACAGTCGATGTGCGAGGAGGAAATGTAATGATTAGAGCGTTATGGACGGCAGCAACCGGCATGGAAGCGCAGCAGATCAGTCAGGATGTGATCGCGAATAATCTTGCCAATGTCAATACAGTGGGGTTCAAGAAATCGAGAGCCGATTTTCAGGATCTTATGTATCAGATTTATGCGAAAACGGGTGCAGAGACGTCGGAAGGTAATTTATTACCAATCGGTATGGAAATCGGTATGGGAGTGAAGCCCGTTGCAACTCAAAAACTTTTCAGCCAGGGGGATTATCAACAGACGGGAAATGATTTTGACTGGGCCATCGAAGGAGATGGGTTTTTTCAGATCGACATGGGTGACCGAACGGCATACAGCCGGGCAGGCAGTTTCAAACTTGATAAAGACGGATATGTGTGCAATTCGGACGGCCTGAAACTGATACCCGAAATTGCTGTGCCTGCCGAGACTGTCCATTTTACCATCGATAATGGCGGAACATGGACAGCGGCGGATGATATCGGCACAACCCTCTCGAGCGGGCGGATCGAACTTGCCAAATTCGTCAACCCGTCGGGTCTGACGAGCCTGGGACGGAACCTGTTCGATGCCACCGATGGTTCCGGTGATGCCACAACAGGCAATCCCGGGGAAGACGGATTCGGCACCATCTCTCAGCATTTTCTCGAGATGTCGAATGTGAGTGTGGTGGATGAAATGGTCAAGATGATCGTCGGTCAGCGGGCCTATGAAATTAATTCTAAAGCGATTCAGACCTCCGATTCCATGCTGCAGATGATTAACAACCTCAAGAGGTAATGCAAATGTTTATAGAACGGCGGCATGGCGTACGTTATGTAATTGTTTTAATTATCATAATTCTAGTTTTGCTAATGGCCGTACAGATGGTATCTGCTGGTGAGACGCAGACCGTTTCAGCCGACACGATAAGAAAGATCATCGTATCCCATATAAAAAAACAGTCGCCGTGGTCCGAGGGAGCGGTGCGTATTGAATTTTCTTCGAATGTGTCCGATGTGGTCTTGCCGGGGCGGGAACAGGTGACATGGCGCGTTGAGAGCAACTGGAACGAGGATTTTATCGGATATTCCATGTTCGCTCTCCGATTTTACCGTGACAAGGTATTCCTGAAAGAAAAACGAGTGAGGGTGAAACTGGAGGTCCTGAGAGATGTAGTGGTAAGTGCAGGATTTCTTCCCCGCAACAAGGTGATCGAGGACGGGGATGTGAAGGTCGTCAAGAAATGGATGGACAGAATTGTGCCTGCGATGATCAATGATCCCGCGACTGCAGTCGGCAATACCCTGTCCGTGCGGGTAAAGCCGAACAGAGAAATCAAAAGAACCATGCTGCGGAGCCCGCTGATGGTGAAGAAGGGTAAGCTGGTGCGGATTTTTCTGGAAAAGGGACCCCTTAAAATATCGACGGTCGGCCTTTCGCAGCAGGACGGAATGTCAGGAGATCTAATAAGAGTCAAAAATTTGACGTCCAAGAAAATCATCTACGCCAAGGTAATCACGGAATCGACTGTTCGAGTGGAATATTAAATGACGGGCCGGAGGGTGAGAGGATTACGTATGAATGATCACAAGGTACACGAAACGCAAACATGCCGAAGGCGGCAGAGATCGCGTAAAATCGCGCAATCCTCAGCCCGAAGCTGCCTGTGTCTTTTAGTTGCCGCTGTGTTGTTCGCAGGATGTGCTGCCAATCAGAATGTCGTGAAGAATGAACGGGTGGTAACGCCCGAGCCGGCAGTGGCGGAACCGGTCAACACAACCGGTTCACTGTGGCCCGGTGAGCGATCGAACAATATGCTTTTTGCAGATCGAAAAGCGCGGTATGTGGACGACATTCTTACGATTATTATTGAGGAAGAATCGAGTGGCGAGAACAAGGCTGATACCGATACCAGCAGGGATTCATCGACCACGGCAGGAATCGCAGGCATAACCCAGGCATCGCCGGACAAGCGGATATTGTCGAAATATGAACTGGGAGGGTCTTCCACGAATGCGCTCAAGGGAAAGGGCAGTACCAGTCGGGACGGAAAATTGGAAGGTCGGATAACTGCTCGAGTTATGGAGGTACTGGAGAATGGGAATCTGATGATACAGGGTCGGCGCCAGCTGACGGTAAACGCGGAAGATCAGTTCATCGTGATTTCAGGTATCGTGCGGCCTGATGATATTTCTTCGGAGAATATCGTGTCATCGCAATACCTGGCCGATGCAAGAATCATGTACACCGGCAAAGGTGTGGTGAATGACAAGCTGAGACCCGGCTGGTTGACGCGTGTGGTCGATTGGGTATGGCCGTTTTAGCGCTTCGGGTGTCGCGATTGAAAGGGACGATCACATGATGACAGGTAGAGTAATGCGGGTACTGACGATTAATTTCATAGTCGTTCTCCTTATAGCGTCTGTTGCACACGCAGCCAGGATCAAGGATATCGCGAATATCGGTGGAGTCCGTGATAATCAGCTTATCGGGTACGGACTTGTCGTGGGGTTGGACGGTACCGGCGACAGCATCAAAAACGGATTTACCAATCAGACCCTCGCAAACGTATTAAGCCGCCAGGGACTGTCAATGAAAGATAAGACATTGAAGGCGGACAATGTGGCCGCGGTAATGCTGACCGCCAAATTGCCGCCCTTTGCGAAGATCGGTACGAGACTCGATGTGATGGTGTCCTCCATCGGCGATGCCTCGAGTCTTCTCGGCGGCACCCTGCTGATGACTCCGCTGAAGGGTGCGGATAATAGGGTGTATGCCGTTGCCCAGGGGGCCTTGACAATTGGTGGATTTTCGACCGGCGGCAGCGGGGCCGGTGTGACGAAAAATCATGCCACGGTCGGACGTATTGCCAACGGTGCTCTTGTTGAAAGAGAGGTACGGTATAACTTTTCAGAGAAACGGTCATTCTCCATAAATCTGCATCGTCCCGATTTCACGACATGCAACCGGCTGGCGGCGGTCCTCAACCAGCGCGTCAATGTCGTGGAGGCGAAGCTTGTCGATTCCAACACGATCGTGGTTTCGATGAAGGATTCATATCATGGTGATATCGTCAGCCTGATTTCGGCTATTGAAAATTTTGATGTAGCCGTCGACACGGTGGCCATGGTGGCCTTGAATGAGAAAACCGGCACGGTCGTCATGGGCGATAAGGTCAGAATATCGACCATCGCCATCGCGCACGGGAATTTGAGTATCCAGATAAAAGAAACCCAGCACGTCTCGCAGCCCCTTCCGTTTTCGCCGTCCGCTCCCGAGGGAAGCGTGCCGGTGCAGGTCGACGAAGGCGCCGTCATGGCGCCGGGCGGCCAGACAGTGGTGACAACCGATACCTCCGTCGGTGTAACGGAGGAAAAGAGAAAGCTCATGGTTGTACCCCGGGGCGTGACGATTCAAGAAGTGGTGAATGCCCTGAATGCAATCGGTGTGTCCCCCCGGGACCTGATTGCCATATTGCAGACGATTAAGGCAGCCGGTGCACTGCAGGCCGACCTGATTATTATGTAAAAGGATAAGAGCGCAATGAGCACCTTTCTGTTCCCGGAACAGATAAGTCCGGGTGTCAATAAAAATTTCGACAGCCCGCGTGCTGCCGGATTGGATGACAAGAAGAGAACTGCAGAATTAAAAAAGGCAAGTGCGGATTTTGAGTCTATCTTCATTTATCAGTTACTGCAGACCATGCGAAAAACGGTACCCGAAGGCGGCTATTTGTCAAGTAAGAACTCCTCGGGTGGCACGTATATGATGATGTTTGATCAGCAGGTGGCGGAAGACCTTGCCAAAGGGGAGGGCATCGGTCTTAAGAATATACTTTTTGAGCAGCTGAGTAAAATTAACAGAGTTAATGACGGGGACTAAAGTTTTATTGTAAAGATGTCGATTAGAATGTAAACTGAAGCAACGCAAAGGAGATGATATCAATGAAGGTTTCCGATACGAGGAACCCGGCAAGCGAGATCATTAAACAATACGAAGTTAATGAGAATGCCAAACTCGACGCGGGAAAACAGGCCAACATTGCACTTGTGCCGGAGGAAAAGGTGAGCCTCTCTTCCGCGGCAAAAGAGGTTCAGCAGATAAAATCGACCATCGAAGCGCTTCCTGACGTTCGTACGGAAAAGGTTGCCCAATTAAAGGACCGGATTGAAGCGGGTACGTACAACGTGAGCGGAGAAAAGATTGCCGAGAAGATGATCGGAGATTCGCTGCTTGATATTATCGTGTAAGAATAGCTGTTTTTAGTCTCCCCCAATTTTTGCTGCCTTTCATTTCTAGTCGAAAGACTTGTCCCTGTCAACAGGTGAGGAGTATCTTATGGATCGTTCTACCGGAAATTCAATTCAGACAGCTGAGATAAGTAAAGAAATTAAGAATCATTTCGATGACCTCATCCATACCCTGAAGCAGGAAATAGGTGCATACGGGAAACTGTGCAATTCATTCCAGACAGAAAAAGAAGTTTTGATGACATCTTCGATGGAAGACCTTATCGAACATAATCTAGCCAAGGAAGCCTGTGTCCGGGATGTCAGGATACTGGAAGAAAAGCGTTCGGTGTGCGCAGATAACATTGCCCGCGCCCTCAAGCTCGAGAGCGATTACGTGACACTCTCAACCCTCGTAACCTATGCCGATGACAACCGAAAAGCTCAATTGGAGGAATGTCGGTCGGAATTGTCTTTGCTGGCAGGGACCGCTCAAAAAATGAACGCACACAATAAACTGCTGCTGGAATTTTGTCTTCAGCATGTGAAACAGTCATTTGAATTGATTACTGATCTTTTAACGCCCTGTCCTACATACATGCAGACCGGAATGATGAACGAGGCCAATCACCAGGGGCATATCATAAGCAAAGTGGGGTAAGCCGATGTCAGGGGTGAGCGCATTAAATGTCGCAAAAGATTCATTGTTGAGTCATCAAACTGCCATTAACGTGACCGGAGCAAATATTGCAAATGTCAATACAACCGGTTATACACGGCAGCGTCCTGTTTTTGAAACCACCGGTACGATCGACACCGCGGCAGGGCTGATTCAACTGAGTGTCGGCATCGATCAGATAGAGCGTGTGTATGATCAGTTTCTCCAACGTGAGATCAATGCCCAGATACAGGAATTCGGTTACAGCGATGCCCGGAATGAACAACTGGGCCGCATTGAAATTATTTTCAATGAAACGAGCGGAGAAGGTATCGACGATCTGCTTAACAAGTTCTGGGGGGCCTGGGAAGATTTGTCGACCAATCCGGACGGTCAGGCCGAACGGGTTGCCCTCGCGTCGACTGCCGAGAGCCTGACATATATGTTCCGTTCCTCCAGCGATGATCTTGTGGCATTGCAGAGTGACGTCAACGCATCCATAGAGGCGATGGTGAGCCAGGTCAACAGCAGACTTTCGAGTATTGCCGATCTTAACACCAAGATTTCGCAATCCGAAACGGGCGAGGGTGATACCAATGTACTCCGGGATCAGAGAACGCAGCTGGTCAAGGAACTGGGAGAACTGATAAACGTCACATATTTCGAGGATGAAAGCAGTTCACTGAACATATTCATGGCGGATGGATCCGCCCTTGTCGAGGGTCGGAATACCTGGGAACTGGATGTCAGGGCCAATTCGGGAAATTCTTTCTATTTCGATGTTGTCTTTGCAGACGAGCCCGATCACTCGATCAATGCGCTTGTCACAAGAGGACGGATGGCCGGACTCCTGGAGATACGGGATGTTACTGCTGCCGGGTATTTGGGCGATCTCAATCAACTAGCGGCCACGCTCGTCCAGGAGATCAACGCGCAGCACCAGCTGGGATTCGATGTGGGGAACAATATCGGCGGCAATTTCTTCGATGAAACCAAAACGGAAGCCGGTACTATAGAAGTGAGTACCGACATTCTGGCCGATGTCAACAAAATCGCCGCGTCCGAAACCATTAACGGCGACGGGAATAATGCGGTGTATATGGCCCGCCTCAAGGACTCTCTCACCATGAACGGGGGCACATCGACCTTTAACGGGTACTATGCGTCATTTATCGGGCAGATCGGTCAGGACGTTGCATCCGCAGACCGGACAGCCGTGTACCATACCACGCTGATGGATCAGTTGACGGCCAAACGGGAATCCATTTCGGGGGTCTCGGTTGACGAGGAGATGCTCAATCTGATTAAATTTCAGACGGGCTATACGGCGGCGGCGAAATTGACGGCAACCATCGAGGAACTCGTCGATACGCTCCTGAACCTCGTAGAATAGCAGATGAAAGGGTGCTGTTAATTTATAATTTAACATTCATAAATTTTAATTGGAACTGGTGATCACATCATGGTAATGCGTATTTCCGAGGGGATGAAGTTCAATACGTTGATCGGCAACCTGTTTAAGGTTCAGGACGAGTATAACGACCTCATGAACAAGATGGCCTCCCAGAAGAATATCAACAAACCATCAGACGACCCGTTGGGAATGAGCAGGGTCATGCGCTACAAGGAGTCACAGGCAACCGTCGGCAATTACACCAGCAACATCGAGAGTGCAACCGCCTGGATCAACATTACCGAATCGAAACTCAACGGCGTGAATGACCTCCTGGTTAAAGCCCGGGAAATAGCGGTAGCACAGTCCACGGGGACCGCAACCGCACAGACACGTCAATATGCTGCGGTTTCCGTCGAACAGATTATGGAAGAAATGCAAACCTTGGCCAACTCACGCTATGGCGACCGCTATCTCTTCGGCGGTACAATAATGGATGGTGCGCCTTTTTCGGGGACCGCATCTGCCGCGACGATAGACACTGCCGTGGCCGCCGATAACAACGGCGGATTTGACGGGACGGTCGTTTCGGGTGGTGCGTACACCGGCACCGAAAACACTACATACGTCATTAAGATTGTATCCGATGACGAGGTCCTGGCCGATACTCAGTACCAGTTCTCAGCGGACGGCGGAAAAACGTGGGGTGCGGTCAGGGACGATCTTGCCGACGGTATTCCCGTTACCCTCGGTGACAGAGTCGAATTCACGTTTACGGAAGGGACTGCAGCGAACCTTGCGGAAGACGATGTGTTTTACGTGCAGGCAACTGCTCCGGGATATTACAACGGCAACGGCGAGGAACTCGCCGTTGAAATAGGCAAAGACATCACCTTTAATTATTCCATTCCGGGAGAGTCCATCTTCACGGATATGGGTGACGGTGAAGTCGACATTTTCGAAACCCTGGCCGACCTGAAGACAGCCCTGGAAGCAAATGATGCCGATGGGATTGCAGCCCAGCTGGACAACCTTGAGGCCGCATCCGAACAGGTTAATAAAAATATTGCCAAGTGCGGTACACGAATAAACAGGCTGGAGATTGCCGAGAGCAATCTGACCGACCTTGATCTTAAACTGACGGAACTGATTTCCACCACGGAAGATGTGGATGTCGCGGAACTTGTGACCAAATTTTCAATGCAGGAAACCGTATTGCAGGCAACATATTCCATGGCATCGAGTATCAGCAACATAACGATTTTAGATTTTCTAAGGTAGGTGCACTAATGTTAATCCTGACAAGGAAGTTGGGTGAGGCAATCAGGATCGGGGACAATATCAGGATCACTGTTTCCGATATCAAGGGAAAACAGATACGGATCGGGATAGAAGCTCCTGAAGATTTATTGGTTCACAGGGAGGAAGTCTACACGGTGATCCAGGAACAGAACATGAAGGCCCTCCAGTATACGGTGGAGGCTAATCAACGGCTTCCCGATCTCTGGAATAAACTGGTGAAGCATAAGGAGGACGATGAGTGAGAATTTCGACATCCCGGTTCGGCGACATACCTATCGACGAGACCCGTATTATTCAAATGAGGGGGGGGATTCTGGGGTTCGAACACCTCAAACAATACGTCCTCCTCACGCAGGATGAGAAAACTCCCTTCTGGTGGCTGCAATCCATAGAGGACGGGGCAATTGCCTTTGTGGTCATTAATTCCTTTGTCGTAGACCCCGTCTATGCTCCGGTTATCACGGATAACGATGTCCGGTTGCTGGAAATTGCTTCATCCGAAGATGTGGTTCCCATGTCCATCGTGACAATCGTGGCCGAGCCGCTTAAAATAACGGCGAACATGAGGGCTCCCATCATTATTAATGTCAAAAAGAAACTGGCAAAGCAGATTGTGCTTCAGGATAATGAATATGCGGTGCAGTATTCGTTGACGGACACTGTCTTGGCGATGGAAAACGATGGTGTCGGAGACGCGGGCAACCTGTCGAATTTGAAAAAGGTGTCTACCTCACTGGCCTTCTGACTATGCATCCCGCCATAAAGTATCTGCCGGATGGATGTAAAGACAGTATGTGCGTCAGGTGAATGGTGTGGGCGTACCTAGAATTCGTCGTTGAAGATCATTCCCATGAGTTCATTCATCCGTGCGTAAAGGCGCTGAAACTCTTCCGCCGGAATTTCACGTATGACTTTTCCCGTGTCTTTTTCTTTTACCGTAATGGAAATTTTTTCGCCATTATCGCCGTAAGTAGAAAATGCGATACTGATATTCCGGCCTTTGAGATGTTCCTGAATTATTTCTGAAATCTCTTCCATACGTTCTTTAGTCGCCACTACCGGTGTGTGAGAGGGGGCTTCGCTGCTTCCATCGCCTTGAATCTTAGTTGGTGGCGAGTGGTGTTGTCTCGGCCCACCGGGAACAGTGGTTGAGGAATCGACGGCTTTCTGTATGAGTATATCCATGGTATCTTCCCTCCAAAGATTGTTACTACTTTTCGTCTAATATTATTATCGGCATTATAGAGATCAAACCTTAACCACCCGGTCTTATGATCGAACATCCAGAAATCTCGGAGTATGAGGTTGTCCGTGGGAAGGTAAATATCCCTGTACGCCATGTTTAGTTTTAATTATTGTGAGCATTTCATTGCTCAAAACGGTACGGGAACGCGATACTTTTACCTCGAGATCTTTGTTTTTCTTGAATGCGTCGGATGCCGCCGCGGCAACGGATTTTGTCAGAGAATTTACACGTTCTTTATCATCATGAGACAGGGCGACCAGATGATGCCCGCTGTCTTTCATGAGCGCGGTAATGCCCTGATCGATTGTATCGACGAATCGCATGCACCGATGTCGTTCCGCCAGCACCGATTGAATTTCCTTTATATCTGAGTGACTGTTGTCAAGTAATGTGGTCAAAGAATCCGTTGCCGTGATAAAGGTTTTGAATGAATCCGCTTTCTGTTCTAGGAGCCGCACCAGTTCCCGGGATGCCGTTTCACATGTTGTCATATTAATATGCTCCCGCCGCCACTGTCGGCTTTTTTGGCAGTGTGCCCTGTAAGGGTGACGACCCGTCACTGACAGCAGCGTGCCGTGACGGACCGATCTCTTTCCATGCCGATTCGAGTTCCTCAAGCATCGTAATGACTTCATCGAATGCATGGGGGTCCCGCTTGAGATCACTTTCAATGAGGCTCTGTGACATAAAGCGGTACAGGGCATCCAGATTTTTCGCGATGCCCCCCCCTTTTTCAAAATCGAGTGACTGCATCAAAACATTCAAAATATCATGTGTCTTTTGGAGGGCTTTTGCCTTGGCCTCATATTCCTGGGCAAGATATTTTGCTTTGGCCAGCTTGAGACTGCTGATGGCACCTTCGTAACACATCAGCACCAATCCCTTCGGGTCTGCTGTCGTAACGCGTGCCTGTTTGTATGCCTGAATTCCGTGTCCGCCCTGATACATAAATTCTGCTCCTCCTGTTTCCGTTTTCATCGATGTGGTGATGTGGTATGAAAAGTTAATTATTTATATTCCAATGGTACTCGGATTATTTCGAGTCTACCAGCTCCAGCCGTTGTAAGATGCATTGAGCTGACCGGCAAGCCAGTCACTCTGAGTCTGGATTTCATTCAACGCCATTTCCATCATGACAAAACGATTTATCATCGTTTCCATCTTACGATTGAGAAACGCTTCCATATTTTCTATCTGGGTTTCGAAATCGTCTATGCTGGTTTGAAGAGAATCTTCTTTGAACGCCGCGTATCCTTCGTATGGGTCCGTGATATTAAACAGGGCCCTGTCGAAAAGCTCCGCAACGCCGACCGTCAGATGGATGTTGCCGGCATCGATACCTTCTGCCGTGCCCGTGTATTTCACGACCAGGCCGTCTATGTTCGTTTCATCATCATCCCCCGTGAGGGTCTGTCCGGCACCGGTTGCCGCCTCTCCGTTGATCGTGCCGACGACATCGAGACCGCTGAAGGTGTCGTTGTCGAGCCCGAGGTCGCCCGTCGCCGAGATGGTAAAGCTATTGTCGGTTCCATAGTCGTCATGTGTCAGGATAAGGTGACCGCTTCCGTCGTCTGACGCGGTGATAGGGATTGCATACCTTCCTTCCTGCCCCCTTGTGTTTTCGGTGGTAACGGTGCCGAAATCAAGGGCGTGGGCCTGTGTCACGTCAAAGGTGATGGAGAGGTTACTATCGCCGGCGTATTTGTCGGTGACGGTTATTCTGCCTGAGCTATCGACAAGGGCCGTAACTTCATTGTTGTAGGCTGTTTCAATCGCCGAGAGGAGGCCCCGTATCGTATCGCTCGTGGTATCTTGGATGATGTAGTTTCCCGAAGCTTCCGTGCCTGCGCGGGTTGTTCCCTCAAAGGAGATTATATCGCCATTGGCGAGGTTGGCGGCAGTAGCCCCGACGTACATCTGATCCCAGGTTGTGGTTGCCGTGGCTGCCTCTGCCTCGCCGCTTCCTGCATACAGCTGGTTTGCGCCCACGTGTGTTTCCGTATAGACGGTGTCCAGTTCGGTATTGATTGTGGTGATGATGGTGGCAAGGCTTGTGCCGGTCGTCAGTTCGATCGTGGCCGATTGGACGCCTGCGGTGATCGTCATGGTTTCATCACCGGCGAGGCCTCCGCTCAAATCGGTCGTGCCCGTTTCAGTCGCCTGGGTGGCTGCCTGTGTAATATACACGGCGTATTGACCGGCCTGGGTATCCTGGCCGTGAGCTACGTATTCCAACGATCCGCTACTGGCGGTGCCGTTGGAGGCAAACAAAAGTTTGACATCATTGAAATTAGTGGTCAGGTATCCTCGAAGGGTGTCAGAATCGACGGTCAACTGCCCGTCGTTATCAAGATTGATACCCACCAGGCCCAGGATTGAATACTCGCTGTTCACACCCCATACACTCTCAAGAAGGGTGGAGGTGAGATCGGATTTCACTGATGCAAGTGTGCCGTCTCCGAAAAGGACGCCACCGGTGCTTTCTTCGTCTTCATCGTAGGATTGCTGGCTGCTGATGTACGATGTCACGGTGTTGTACGCATCGACAAACGTACTGATCTCCTCCATGATGGCATCGATATCGTGGTCGATGTTCAGGGTAATCGTTGTATCAGTTTCTGCCTGAAAAAGGTTAAGTGTGACCCCGCCGATGACGTTATCCACCGTATTGCTCGTGCTGGTGACGGCAACGCCGTCGACGAGAAGCGTGGCGTCCTGACCCGCCACGAGCTGTCGTTTCCGTAGTTCCGCTGCCGTGCCGAGGTCGTCATCGGTGGCGAAATTGAGGGTCATGTCATCCGAGGTATCGGCGTTCTTGACCGCCATCTGCATGGCGAGGCTGCTTGTCCCCGTGGTGGTATCGACAACTCTTATTTTTCCATCCGCCGTGACGGAGGCACTGACGTTGCCATACAACTCCTCGACTTTCGAAAGCAAATCCTGCACCGTTGCAGTTGCCGTGATCGTAAAACTGCTGTCGCTGACGGTACTGCCAGTGGTATCGATACCCGCGAACAGGATATAGTCGTCGGCATGATGGCCGGTATAGCCGTCAATGTCCTGTAAGAGCGTGCTTGCGGTAATGTAACCTCCCGCAGTTGTATTGGAAATATCTCCCATTACCCCCATCACCGACGATACGCCACCTTCGATGATACCCAAGGTTTCCAGGATGTTGCTGCTGTCCGTATACGTGTTGGCCCCGCCTTCGATGAGGAGTCTGTAGAAGACCTGATTGCCCGATGTTTCGCTGATAACGGAGGCGGTCACCCCTGCTGCGACAAATTTGTCTTTGATCGATTCAAGGCTGTCGGTGCCGAGGTCAATGGCATCGATGGCACAGCCGTTTACGATTATATCGCCGGCATTCGCGCTCTGGGTCGTACGGAGGCCGAGGAGTGTTGTGACGGCCACGGTCGAACTGGTAAATGCATCGGTTTTGTCACCGCCCGCGATATGATTCTTGGCGGTCCGCGTGGTGTCGGTGAATCCGAAGGCGGAAAGTATATCGGTTGCGCTGCCGTTCAAAAGGCCGATACCTGTGTCACCCGTGTTGTCACTCGTGAGGGTGAGGCGGTAATCGTTCGTGCCGTAGCTGACAATGCTGGCCGTCACGCCGCTGGGGGTGGTGCCCGAGTTGGCGCTGTTGATCTTATCCCTGACATCGGCGAGGCTGTCCGATTGGGTGATCGATATAGCACGTCCGTTGATCAGGATATCCCCCGCGTATCCGGAGCCCAGATCGTCGGCATAATCCGAGAATGAAGACGAGGAGAGTTTCTCTGCCGCCGCCAGCTGAGTCACCTTCAGGGTATATGTGCCGATAGAGGCATCGGAGTCCGTGGTTACCGACAGCAGATCGGACGCCTCGTAGGTACTGCTGTTGGTAGACATGGCGGAGGTAAACAGGGCGAAGTCGTCCGGGTCCTCGAGGTTCGCTGCCGCCGTTTTGAGCCCGAGGAGTTTCGTGTTGAACGCCTGCCATTCCGTCAACTGTGACTCGTAATCGGTTTTTTTGTTTTCGACGAGCTCGACGCGCTGCTGTTCCACGGCCATTAACTGGTCGATCATGCTGCGCCAGTCGAAGCCGCTCGAAAGGCCTGAAATGAGATTGGTGCTTAACGACATAGATGCTCCTTTAATCTGCCGGGTATCCGTGGCAGCCGGAAAAAGCTGCCGTGTCTTGAACTGAATATCGGAATAATTTGCCCGAAACTTAAGGTATTCCCGCCACTAAGAAACAAAATAGCAAGATGCCTGCCAGGCATGTGAAAATCAAAAAAGCCCTGTTCCCGGGTCCCGGAAACAGGGCTTTCGTGTGCAGTGATTAGACTATTAACCGAAGAGGGACAGCACGTTCTGCGGGGCCATATTGGCCTGGGCGAGCATGGCGGTACCCGCCTGCATCAGGATCTGATTCTTGGTGAAGCTGGTCATTTCGGCTGCCATGTCGACATCACGGATGACAGATTCCGCCGCAGTGACGTTTTCAATGGTCGTTGCAAGGTTCGCCGCGGAATAGCTCAGCCTGTTCTGCGCGGCTCCGATGTCGCCCCTGATCGTGGCCAGGTCGCTTATGGCATCGTTGACGGTAGTCAATGCCGTCTGCGCAGTTGTTGCCGATGTAAGGTCTATTGTGCTCACGGCATTAGCGCCACCGCCTATAGTGCCCAAGCTTGTCGTCTTGGCATTTCCGAGGCTGATAGAGATTTGGTTGTCATTCTGGTTCTCAGCTCCCACCTGGAAATCGGCATTGCCGGTAGCGCTGCCAATGATAGTGCCTTCGGCATGTGCTGCCAGATCCGATGTTATCGAAACGGTAACTCCCAGGGCGTTGAAGTTTACGTCTTTCGTGAATCCGGAAGCGGGTACCGCAACCTCATCCAGAAACTGCGAGTTGCCGGTGGCGTCATCCTCAAGAGTGAGGTCAAAACAGCCTTCTCCGGTTCCGGCCACGATGGTGAAGTTGTACGTTGCTCCGGCCTCCATGCCTGTGGCGCCTGCAAAACCGGCTGTTGTTCCGGCAACGTAATCACTTGTGGCATCAAGAGTCACACCAAACGTGCCGTCAATCAGTGCGGATCCCGCATACTCCGTTGACGTGGCAATACGCTCAATTTCATCAACAAGCTTCTGCGCTTCGGCGTCGATCTTTCCGAGATTAGAGCCGGCGTTGGCAGACGAGGCCTGGGTGGCAAGTTCTTTGAGCCTGGTAAGCATGTTACCAATATTGTCAAGAGAACCTTCTGCCGTCTGCAGGAGCGAGTTCGCCTCTGCAGTGTTTCTCGACGCAACCTTGTAACTTGCAATATCAGCCCGAAACTGTTGTGAAATGGCAAGACCGGCGGCATCGTCGGCGGCACGGTTGATCCTGAAACCGGAGGACAGTCTCTCCAGCGATTTTGAAAGATTGTTACTTGAGATAGAAAGATTCTTGTGCGCGTTCAGTGCTTCGATATTGTTTTGAATTCTTAAACCCATGTGTTGATCCTCCTTGATGATCGAATTTTATTTGCGTCCTTGCAAATTTTATTTGTTTACATAATGGGTATTTGATCACATCTTACTCTTACTGCTTACCAGCGATCGATTATCTTCACCTCCTTCCGTGAAAGGTTGTTCAATTTGGACTTAGTATCGGTTGTTTTTTTCGAAAGCTTGAGAAAAAAAGCATTGAGAAAAAATGAGACGAAAATCCAGATGTGCAGGGAGGCTTATTCCATGGGGCTATGGGTTGCGTGCCTTTGCAAATCGTTACAGCGTTGGCGTGGATGAAAGATCAAGAAACGAGATGAGCATGGTGCGGACGGGGCGTCACAAGTTCTGCTTTCCGAATCACGCTGCAGGCCTCCCAGTCCGATTCATGTCCGAGACTGTTTTTAGGAATAAATTACCTGTATTTGTGTTCGTGTCCTGCCTCTGCGGGGATGGCAACAGTTCGCAATATCACATCGTAATCGTCGGGGATAAGTGATAAAAGCTTTAAAAATTTCCTGTTTGAATCCTATCCTTTACTGACCACAAATTTTATTTTCCAAAGAATGCTGATGAGATCCCCCATATCGTGAATAGTCATGTTTTTGTCAACCTCAAGTTTTATAAGTATAAGGTCGGTATCGCTGTCCGCAATGGCAGGCACCGGGTCGTACCCTGACGGCATGATAAGGCGGTCGAATCGGATCATCGCATTTGTTATGCAGGTGGTCTGCGGAAGGTGAAGATTATCATTTCATCTTCTGAAAAAAGTGGTAATATTTGTCATATAATTCCGTTTTTCAGGTGAACCAGCCATGATTGTATCAACCTGCCAGCCATACTTCGCACCCTACCCGGGCTTTTTTGCTAAAATCATGCAATCGGACGCGTGCGTCCTCATGGATTCGGTGCAATTTCCGCAGGGCACCACGTGGCTTACCAGAAACCGCTTTAAGGGCCATCAGGGAACCCTGTGGATGACCATTCCGGTGTGGAAGAAGGGTCTGGGATTACAGAAAATCAGCGAGGTGACTATCTGCCATGAGGGGAGGTGGCGGCGCAAACATGTGGAGAGCCTGAAGACGGTGTACGCACACGCCCCCTTTTTCGGTGACCACCAGGGATTTCTCGAAACCATCTTCTCCGGGAGTCATGATCGGCTGACGGATGTGAACCTGGCCGTCATCGAGTACCTCGTGAAGCACCTGGGTATCAAGGCCAGGCTGGTCCTGCTGTCCGAACTTGAGATCGACGGGAAAGAACCCGAACTTACGATGGTCGTCTGTAAAAGGCTGGGTGCGACGCATTTTTTGGCACAGAAGAGTGCCCAGAAATATCTCGATGCCCAGGCCTTCCGTCGCGACGGTGTCGAACTTCTGTTTTTCAATACCGTGTCCCCCGTCTATCCGCAACTCTGGGGGGCGTTCATCCCGAACCTTTCCGTGTTCGACCTCTTGTTCAACTGCGGACCGCGGTCCGAAGCGATAATAAGGAAAAGCATTAAGCAGAAAGCAGTACTCTAACTTATGGTGCTTTACACAACAACTGCCGTGCCGTGTCCAGCGCCATGGTATATAACTCCGTACCGAGGTATCCCGCCGCGAAATGCCGCTCGAGATCGTCCCGATCGATTATTTCGGCCCGCCCATCCGGCCATTTGACGACATCGACTTCCAGATCGACATACCTGATCCGATCGGGGTAGCATTCGATGGGTGTATTGATATTGTGATACTCTCCGATGCGGGTTCCGTCGGGCCGGAAATAGGTGTGCGAGTAAAAGACATTTCCTTCGGTGACGACGGTGATGGCATAGTCACCTGCGGTCTTCGGCACATCGAGACCGTCATAGGTGTGTCTGCCCTGAAACCTGGCCCGCTTGAGGACCAGGGTGTGCGAGTCCGGATCACAGGCGATGACTGTGCCCTCCGACAGTGCGAGTGTGCGACCGTCCAGCTTGACGTGGTCGATGGCGAGTTCTTTTCCCGCAGTGTAGGTATCCCAGATGAGCCGTGCCGCGAGGGCGCTGCTGACCTCGGCTCTCCTTTCGGGATACGGGGCAAGTTCTTCTGCTTCTACCAGGTCCACCGCGCGGGTATCGATAAGCTTCAGCCGGTGGTGGTGGATGACAGTGGGCAGGACGGTCTGCCGTATGTCGTCCAGTGCCGACTTCGACAGGTACGGAAATTCAATTTCAAGGGCCGCTTCCTCAGGACTATTCGCCTCGCGACACACGGCATCAATAAAGTGCGTGCAAATCAGCTCTGCAACGGTAATAAGCGCATCTTCACCACCGGCGAGGACAATTCCCTGGCTGTCTGCCATGTCGATGATTTCGATGTCTACCGGTCGGTCGGGACGGATACGGGGATGATGTCTGAATCGGTCTTCAATTGGTTTCGATGGCGCGGTCACGGAAAGGCCGTTGTCGATACAGAACTTCGTCAGCGCTGTCGTGTAAATTCCTCTGATCCTCAGATTGATATCCATGTTACTTGCAGTATCCTATGCCTTTGATCCGTATGATGTTGTCCCGTACCTCCGTCCGGGCTCCCAGGATTGTGCGGGCAAGCCACAGACGTGTGTCAATGTGTTCCGTCATGCGGGGGATTATGTAAGTGCTCCATCCCTCGGCCAGTGCGGCGAAGGGGATCAGCTGATCGGCGATGTGTTCGTCAACGGTTGCATCCGTCTGCAGGGTGGCAAGCAGTTTTCGGGCAACCCGCGTGCCGATAAACTCGGCCGGTCTGCCACGTGCTCCTGCCATGTCGGCACCCAGCACACACCCGGTATCGGTGAGCGCCCATGCAGTCAGGACCGCCCCCGGCTGGATGGATGCACTTCGAAAGGCCGGTGCCTTGCGCGTGTCATAGATATTTTCTATGTGCGGTATGTAGCCCTGTGCCGCAAGGGTTCGTGCGCACTCCTCTGCCATGCGGTGCGATACGCTGCGATCCTTGAGATGGGATGAGAGGGCTGTCCCCCGAATATCCGTGACTGTCCCCCGATGGGTGAGCGACAGCGGGACTAACGGTGTTCTCCGTGGCGCGACGTCGATCCTGATCATGCCGTGTCCCTTCGGCACATAGCCGGGGCGGATGATGCTGAGGGTGATATCAGCGCCCATGCGTCTCAGCAGAGGCAGCAGGACGTGCAGTACGTGATAGGCTGAGGGGGCAAAGTCCTGAAAGAGGCCTCCGGTAATCATATACGTGGAGGGGGTGTCGCCAAACAGCCCCAGAGGAATGACACTGAGGGCCAGCATCGTGGTCGATCCGGCCGTCCCGATATCCCAGTTGAACGATCCCGATTTTAGAGCAGTTCCCGGCATGAAGGTGATGGTGTGCGAGCCGATCTCGGCACCCTGCAGGTGACCTGCCGTGATGGTACACGCCGCCTGTACGCCGTGCAGATGCTGGGCCCGCAAACCGGGTTTGATCCGCTTGTTTCGTATGTTGGTGAGATGGAGTTCGACGCCCTGCAGTGCCGCAAACGGCACGGCATCGCGAACGATTGTGCCGGACCCTGATTTTGTGCTGCCGTCAATTGTGACCATATAGTGCTCTTTGAAAAACATGTGCCGGATACTACTACAATCAAGTGTAGTGGATATCACGTTATCCTTAAAGAAAATAATTTATGAGAGGATAAATCATGAATATCGTGGCAGAAAGGTTGACAATAAGCGTGTCTCTGGTACAGTTGTTATTATTATTATGTATTGAGTGCGGAGCGCCACACCCGGCAGGGTGTGCGTCGTGTCGATTCCGACAGGAGTGGCTATGACGGTTATGCCGCTGACAGAAGACGAAAGACTTCGGGCAATCGGGTCTGTCGAATATCTTCAGGGGTATGTGCGGCGTGCGCTGGACCCCGGCAGCGATTTCGATCCGTTACCGGCTCCGGAGCCGGGCGACTGGCTGGCGGAACACCACGAGGCCGGACAATCTTTCGATGACTTCGCACGGACCGTTCAAAACAGGCCCGACGAGTTCAGGAACAAAATTTATCTTCAACCACTGGGTACATTTCCACCCGACAAGAGCCCGCCGCTTGAACTCCTGCGATTGTGTGCGACCGCACTCTTTACCTTGGATGTGACAATTCTTTCACCCCTCGATATCGCTGAAATGGGTTTTACCTCTCGCATTAATCCCGTCTCCCACAATCGACAGATGTTAACACATGACATTCTCAAATTTCTGAAAACAAGGATTCCCAATGATGCCTTCTGCATGCTCGCGATTACCATGGAGGATCTCTATCCCGATTCTCTCTGGAATTTCGTGTTCGGTCAGGCATCTCTGTATGAACGTGTCGGCGTATTCAGCTTCATCCGCTACGATCCGATGTTCTATGGAGAGAAAAAAGGGAAGGACTACCGTGACAAGATTTTGCGCAGAAGCTGCAAGGTGCTGATTCACGAAACGGCGCACATGTTTTCGATGGAACATTGTATCTATTACCGGTGTGTTCTGAACGGTTCCAACCATCTCAGGGAGAGTGACGCCCAGCCATTGATGTTCTGCCCGGTGTGCCTTCGCAAACTTCAGTTGAGTATCGGCTTCGGCATCCTGGACCGGTATCGCAAGATGCAGGAATTTTTCAAAGAGATCGGTTTCACTGATGAAGCACGCTGGGTGGAAAAACGACTCAGGGGTATTGTGGCTGGTAATGATGCGAAATGATGATCTCTTCGATTGCAAGGGCCGGGAACTTTTCGATCCACTGCATAAGGCAGATGCAATCAATACCCTTGTCTCAATCGGCGATAAGAGAAAATATTACCGGTTCCGTCCTGCCCGGTTCTATGGAGGGATCGCAACCGCCGATTGCGTCGGATGTTGCCTGCAATGTCTTTTTTGCTGGTCGTGGGACAAGGTCATAAGGCCCGACCGGTGCGGCACATTGTATTCATCCGGCGATGTTGCGCGCCGGCTTGCTCGGATTGCGCGGAAAAAACACTATCATCGGGTCCGGATAAGCGGCAACGAACCCACCCTTGCCCGTGATCATCTCATGCAGGTGATCAGGCTCCTGCCGCGCAACATCCTTTTCATTCTTGAAACCAATGGTATTCTGATTGGTGCCGACGCTACCTATGCTCATGATCTGGCACGGTTCGATAATATCATCGTGCGTGTCAGCCTCAAGGGATGTTCTGAACGAGAGTTTTCATACCTGACCGGAGCAGTCTCCCGGGGCTTCGAACTCCAGTTACAGGCCGTTGAAAATCTGCACGAGGCAGGGGTGTGTGTGCAGCCTGCGGTGATGATGAGCTTTTCGTCTCCGGAAGCGCTGCGGGATCTCAGAGTGCGGTTGGGGGCAATACACCGTGATTTCAGCGACCCGGAACTCGAGGAAGTAATACTGTACGGTAATGTTGCTGACAGGCTCAAGGATGCATGTCTTAGGTACGTCAGGGCCTATGATCCGGCCGCAACCCCCAATGACCAGATATGAGATCAAAACGAATGCGGTAGAGTCGGCATGCTGGTCCGCGATGAGAGCCGCTGTGTGCCACGGGATGCCTGTCCTGCGGGACTTCACGCGGGTGCCCGATAGATAAGGAATA
>Ga0272442_10003802_pt1 | contig 21012 bp, 21 predicted proteins | sample SSMForm2O_FD_200262 | JGI IMG/M metagenome (GOLD analysis project Ga0272442, IMG submission 200262) | Marine sediment archaeal communities from Little Sippewissett salt marsh, Falmouth, MA, United States - SSM-Form-2O | ecosystem: Environmental > Aquatic > Marine > Wetlands > Sediment ... | reverse complement strand
ATTATCACCCGGGCCGCGGTGTCGGCCGCCAGAAGCAGAGCCGCCCCCATAAGGCAGGACCCGGGGATCAGGAACCGGTTGTCGTCCCCCAGAATACGGCGAACCATGTGCGGACACACCAGACCAACAAAACCTATGACCCCCACCAGCGAAATGACGACGGCCGTAACCAGCGAGGAGATGATCATTCCCAGAAACCGGACCACCTTTACGTTGACGCCCAGGCTTCCGGCCGTTTCGTCGCCCGCGTCAATGGCGTTGTAGTTCCAGGCGTTGAAAACAAAGAACAGAACGGCTGCGGCAACCACAGAGGCCATTATGGCCAGTTCTCGCCAGCTGGCCCTGGACACGTCCCCGAAACTCCAGAAAACCATGGCCGCCAGTTGCACGTCGTCGGCGAAATACTGAAGAAACATCGTCCCTGCCGTACACAGGGATCCCATGGCCACACCGGCAAGGATCATTACCTCGGGCGAGCCACGCCTCAGACGCGATATCAGAACCACCACCGCGGTAGCGACCATGCTGGCCGCGAAAGCAGAAGCTGCGGTTACACCGGGATGGGCTATCGTTATTGCATCCCCCGAAGCGCTGTGCATGGAACCCGCCCCCAGGATCATGACCGAAAAGGCCGCCCCGAAGGCGGCAGCCTGGGAAATACCCAGTGTATAGGGAGACCCCAGCGGGTTACCAAGCACCGACTGCATGACAGCGCCGGAGACCGAAAGACCCGCTCCGGCGACTACGGCGGCAAGGACCTGGGGAAGTCGGATGCTGAAAACGACCACATCGATCATTTTGGACACCCTTATCCCCAGAAGCGTTTTAAGGACGTCCGAAAAAGCCATACTGACCGAACCAACCGAAACGGAAAGCACCACCAGAAACATCAGGATCAGCAGCCCGGCGAAAAGTGTAGTGATCTTTGCTCCAGCATAGCGGGTGTAGCCCGATGGGATGCCTCCGTCTTCCAGATGCATCAGTTGGTTTCCCGCATATCAAGGGCCGAGAATACCAGGTTGTCGAAAGATTCGTTCATGGCCTCGAAAACGGGCTCGCCAACCAGGAAAGTATAGATCTCGTCGGCTTTCGCCGCCGGGTCCACATCCTTGAATCGCTCCGGATAGACAATCTTACCTGTGAAATAGGCGTCGGCCAGAATGGAACCGTAATTCTGGGTATACCAGTTATAGGGAAGCACACCGTACACCCTGCCATCACCAACGGCCTTGAGCGCCTGGTAGCATGGTTCGGTTTTCAACTGGTGGATCGCCCCGGCCTTTTCACCACCCTGAATGGTGGAAAGATCCACGAACAGGAAATCGGGATCCCATGCCACGATCTGCTCTCTTGCCACCTCGGCGTAACTCAGGCTTCCCGTATCCGATTCGGGGTCGGCCGCGACGTTCAGAGCGTTCACGAACGCGAAAGGCGGATACGAAGGCTCAGTCGACGAAAACCCGTGAGGTCCCTTGTGCGCGATGCCCCCCACAAAACATGTCGGTCTCTGGTCGTCGGGTATATCGGCCGTCCGCTTCTGCAGGTCCAGAATCGCATCATCGAAAAATCCCAGCACGTCTTCGGCCCGCTTTTCCCTGCCGAGTATTTTCGCCATCAGTCGCAGCGAGTTGTTCATGTCTTCCCTGTGACCCGTCAGGTCGCCGTAATTCAGGACCACTACGGGGATACCCGTCTTGGCCTGCAGTTCTTCCGGGTCGTGTCCCATTTCACCGTATGTCTTGAAGATTACCTGGGGAGCGGGATCGAGAGCCACTATAAGTTCGGGGTTGTCGTGCCCCCTGAATTCGCCGAAAAGAGGATGATCCTGCAGCTCGGGGTGGGCCAGATAATATGGACGGGCCTTGAAGGTCTCGCGGGATTTTTCCATGTCGTCCACCGCAACGATCCGATCCTGCTCCTGCAGGTACACCAGGTATCTCAGGCATCCGGGCCCGGAGCATATGACCCTCTGCGGATGCTCGGGAACAGTCACGGTTCTTCCCCATGCATCGGTGACGGTGATGTCGGCCGCCTGGACCGAAGACGCCGACACGGCCAAAAGGACAAGGACGACGGCAAAACAGGCTTTACGAAATGAAACAGATACGAATGCAGGCACGGCTATCACTCCTTTTGAGGAAATCCCTGGATAATACGTTTATTGTATTTCGTAACACCCATGTACGCAAGTCTGCTTTATCTGAAAACAGACATAGCCTTCTAAACGAATGTAGCGTCGAAAGCATCTATCACCTCGATAAAATCCTGCGGTAATCTTTTTCGAGTCTCCACGTTAATATATTGAGGGACACCGCCGAAAAAAGCCTCCGCCAGAGCTCCCGCTATGCATGCCTGGGTGTCGGCGTCGCCTCCCAGCGAAACGGCCAGCCTTACGGCGCTTTCGTAGCAATCGGCCTCCAGAAACGCTCCTACGGCCTGAGGAACACTTCCCTGCGCGGTTGCGTCAAAACGGTAGTCTGGTCTGACTGCGTCTACAGGGGTGTCCACTTTTATCCCCGTCTCTTTCTCTATCCTTTTTCCGATCTCCGGACCGGGAACACCCTTGCGGGCCCAGAACACGCCCAATGCCACCATCTGGGCCCATTGAATCGCCAGGGGGTGTCCATGGGTCGGGATCGCGCTCAGCGCGGCCTGTACCCTTATGGTCCGTTCGTCGTCGAACGCCCACCCCAGCGGGCTCACCCTCATGGCCGCGCCGTTGCCGAAGCTGGCCGGGTAACATGTCTGTCTCGTGGTGAGTCTTGCCAGGGTTGCCTCGCTGAACCCGGCGTCGGGGTACAGCTTTGCGTAAGATCGCATGTACGACTCGTAAGTTCCTCCCGAAAGCAGGCAGTCCGCCAGGGCCACCGTAAGCACCGTATCGTCGGTAAAACGGCTTTCCGCCGAAAAAAGAGGGAAATCCACCGCCCTTACGGGGTTTCTTTCGTAAACCGAGCCTATAATGTCGCCCGCTATTGCTCCTATCATCACCTTTACCCCCGGGGCCATCGTTTATACTTGTATCTGTTTGAAACCCTACGCGAAGGAGCATGATCCATGTATCTCAAAAAGGATTTCACGTTCGACGCGGCGCACAGACTCGATCATTACCACGGAAAGTGCGAAGCACTGCACGGTCACACCTATCGCCTTCAGATCACACTGAAGGGAATACCCGACAGCGAAGACATGGTAATGGACTTTGTCCAGCTCAAAAGGCTTGTGAACGAAAAAGCGGTCGGCATACTCGATCACGCTTTTCTCAACGACATCATTCCCCAGCCCACTGCTGAAAACATAGCTCTCTGGATATGGGAACAGCTTGCGGAACACCTTGAGGCCGAAAACCGTTCCCTCTACTCCGTTCAGGTCTGGGAAACGGCCGACTCTTCGGTTCTGCTGGACCGGGAAGACGTCGACTCGCTCAGGGGCGGTGAAGCACGATGAACGTTGTCCCGGTCCTGGACCTGCTTGATGGAAAGGTTGTTCAGGGATACCGCGGCGAACGCTCCCTGTACAAACCGGTTTCCAGCAATATCTGTGAAACCGCGGAACCCGTTGACGTGGCCCGGGCCGTTCTCGACGCCAGCGGCGGCGACGATATATACATCGCTGACCTGAACGCGCTCCAGAGCAAGGGGAACAACATGGAGTGCATCAGAAGCGTCCTGAAGGAAACAAAAGCATCGATCTGGATAGACGCCGGGACCGGCAACCTTCAGACCGCTTCGGCCATACTGGTTTCCGTCCCTGATTCCAGTGTCGTGATAGGCTCCGAAACACTTCAGACCCGGGGCGACTTCAGGGCTATATCCGGCAATATTCCCGAAAGCCGAAAAATCTTCAGCCTGGACATAAAGTCGGGTTCCGTTCTTACGGGCCCGTCATCTCCATTTTCCGGCCTTTCGCCGGAAGACAGTCTCTCTCTCCTCGAGGAAACCGGGTGGACTCGCATCATACTTCTCAGCCTCGACAGTGTCGGGACGGGTAGCGGCCTGCCGCTGGACCTCATCGAAAAAGCGGTGTCTCATTCGCCCGAACTAGAGATATTCGCGGGCGGAGGCTGCCGGAGCCCCGAAGAACTGGAGAGACTGGCGTCCATAGGCGCTGCGGGAACACTGGTGGCTACATCGCTGCACAGACAGTGGATAACCCCGTCGGACATAGCAAGGTTCAGATGATGAGAGACCTTTTTCCGCAGTCCACATGCATGCTGGCAAGTGTCCTTTCGGCGGACGAAGCCGTCGAGGCCGCCGAAGGCGGCGCCTGCGTCATAGATGTCAAGAATCCTTTCGAGGGAGCTCTTGGAGCCCCCCTGCCCTCAGTCATACGTGAGATCCGCTCGGTCACCCCGGGCGATCTCCATGTCAGCGCCGCTCTGGGCGACATGCCGTGTCTTCCCGGGACGGCCGCCCTGGCGGCTCTGGGCGCCGCATCAGCCGGAGCCACTATCCTGAAAGTCGGTTTGTACGGTCCATCGAACGAAAAAGAGGCATTCGATCTGCTCGACGCCGTTACGGGAACCCTTGAGGACTTTTTCCCGGGTTCGGTGCTGGTCGCCGGGGCCTACGCCGACGCGGCCGGTTTCGGAGGCGTCGATCCACTGGACGTCCCGCGATGTTCGGCCCGGGCCGGCGCCGCCGGGTGTCTTCTGGACACTTTCGACAAATCCTCCGGCAGGGGCCTTCTCGACCTGCTGGGCATCGACATCGTAGAGTGTTTCGTCAAAAGATGCAGGGAGCATGGGCTCTTCTGCGCCCTGGCCGGATCTCTTGGCCCGGAGGATGTTTCGATGCTTCTGCCGCTCGGACCGGATTATCTGGGATTCCGGGGCGCTCTCTGTTCCGGCGGCCGGACATCATCGCTGGTGCGGAAAAAGGTGGAATCCCTGGCCGCCCTCATGGCCTGACAAGAACCGCTCTCCCGGACCCCGCGAGAGCCCGCTCCGGGAAAACGCCGTTTCCTATCCAGCCTTCCCCCCGGAACCGCTCGAACTCCGCCGGAAAACGGGGATCCAGCCATCCCCGGACCGACAACTCCCTGACGGAGAGACCGCCTGGGGGCAGTGCGTCCTTGAGCAGCACAAGTGAAGGTATCCCGTATTCGCGCGCGATGCGGCAGGCAATTGTGTCCGAGGTCACTTCCCAGGTCTCGGGCAGGTCACCCGTCTCTAGAAGCATTTCGCCCGGCAGCAGTACGGGCAGCCCGCCTGCAGAACTCACGGCTTCCGCTTCCGGAAGAGACCGTACAGCCCCACCCCTGGGCATAATGGATGCAATCAGCAGACCCATCTGCTCCATTGCCAGAACGGACATCCAGTGCGCCGCGTGAGGCGAAAGTCCGAAACGCGAATCGCATTTCCTTACCGTGTCCGCAAAATCTCCACCCCCCGGCGTCACCAGCACACCGACGCCTTCGCAGGCGGCGTCGAGGTCACGGCATATCCTGTGGAGGTCATCCCTTTTCTGGAGGCTGCCCCCGAACTTGACCAGCAGTTCCAGGGCTGCGGTCCTCATTTGCCTTCTCCGCCCATAGCGGCGAAAAGCTCCGAAGCGGCCGCGAAAGCCGGAAACTGCTCATCGTAACCCGGGGGGATACAGTCACCGGCTGAACGCACATTCAGGTCCATGCGCCCGGCCGCCTCTTCGGCCAGAAATTTTCCTGCGCCCGTGGGTATGACATCCGGCGATCCGTCCAACCTTGAGCAGACCCGGAACATGGCTTCCTGGATCAAAGCGAGTTGACGACCCTTGAGAAAGGCGGCCAGTATCCGGAGTTCACTTTCGTCAAGATCTTCGCGGTCCGAGCAGACGAGCCTGGCGAGGCGGGCCATCGAGAAGCTTTCCCCTGGAGGCCTGCCGTCGGAAGTAAAACCTTCGGCCAGAGCCGGGTCGATATCGCCAAGCAGCACGTAGCAGTCGCCCATGGAACAGAACCTTTCGTCGGCCGTCCGGCACCAGCTACCCCTTACCGGTACACGCCGGGCGAGCGTGTTCGGGTTCGATCGCACGACACCCGTGTATACCAGTTCGCCGTGTACCAGGCGCTCCGTATCGGTTCTTCCCAGAGGGGCGGGCGATCCCCCGGTCAGCGGAATGATGTCGGTTGTGGTGCTTCCCACGTCAACCCACAGGCCGTCGCCAACGGTCCTGGCAAGGTACGAGGCCGCCGCCGCCCAGTTGGACGCCGCGAACTGCAGGGGTTCATCGAACGCCCCGTCGAGCGCGACCCATTTTCCGCGATTCGACAGAACCCGGGAGGGATTATCAGGAAAGGCCCTTTTAAACGACTCCAGAATATGGAGAACGCCGGCTCTTTTGGTTTCGAAACAGTCGCAGAGTTCCGCTGTCATGGTGAGCGCCATGGCAACGTCTCCAGCGGCATTATCAGCAGCCAGGTTCCTCAGGAGAGTTTCGATCTCCCCCGGGCTCTTCCATACTTCGAGCGGCGCGCTGCGCCTTCCGGCCGGGGCGCCGGTTTCGTCGAGAAAAACGCACTTGGTCCCGACTCCGCCTATATCCCACCCCGTTACCCTACAGGGCGACGACATGAACGCCTTCATCCTTTTTTGCGAATCGCAGGGGAGGAACATCGAGTTCACCGGGAAGTTCGTCGCGGACGCACGCATCAAGCAGCACTTCACCTATGTTCCAGGAAACGGATCCTCCCATAGCCCCCATGGGCGTTGTAAAACGGGGGTTGACTTCCAGCAGCACGGGGCCTTCGGGAGTCATTATGAAATCGATCCCGACGAAACCCGAAAGACCCGGAATAAGTGAAACCACCTCTTGCGCCAGCTTCTCAAGCATTTTCCTGCACGGTAAAGAGGAGTCGGTCTCGTAGCAGGAGGTCCCGCCCCTATACTCGAAGCGTCGCCAATCATGCTCATCGACCAGGTCCACGTTCTGCCGGTTCACCGAAAAAAGACGCACCTTGCCGCTGCGGCTCGCCACAAGCGACAGGCTCATGGGTTCTCCCTCCAGAAGCGGCTGGCAAAGGAGTATGACCCTGGATATGTCGGCGAGGCGGAAATACGACTCAACCTCCCCGGCGTCTCCGAAAACCGCGCTCCCCTCGCATCCTGTTCCGTACAGCGGTTTGGCCGCCACCGGGAACCCTATGGACTCGGAAGCCGCTATGCCCGCACGGGTTTCCCTGGCCACGCACCACGCGGGAACGGGCACTCCGTTTTTCGCCATAAGCGACATCAGCAGCGCCTTGTTCGACGCAAGCTGTAAGGCTTCGGGATCCGGCCCCAGCATGTGCACGCCCGTTTTTGCGGTTTCTTCAGCCAGGGCAACGGAAAGCCCGTCCGTTTCGGGGGCAACCAGAACCGCGAACCGGCTCCTGCGGCACAGGTCCAGGAACCTGGACACGCCCTCGCCCGGTCGCACCGTTACAATTGAGCCGAAAGAGCCCACGGCTTCGTCTGTATTCAGGCCTTCAAGCAGCACCAGAGTTACGGAAAGACCCGGTATCCTGGAAAAATGACTGAACAGGGTGCGGCTCATGCACAGGCCCTCTCTCGCCAGTCCTCCATCGAAGGTCCCCTCTTCGGCGCCTCCGCCCGACAGATATTCGAATATGACCACGTCGATGGGTCTTGAGGAATACGCCGCATCCATGTTTACCACCTCGCGAGCAGTTCCGGCAGCTGTTGCTTCTCCATTGCCCTGAGCACAACGAGGAACAGCACGGCGACTGTAATGTCGGCCGTCGCCCCCGGGTTGAGGGAATTTGCTTCGTCCCTCAGAAGAGTGTCCAGATCCAGAATGAGAGACCGACCTTGAGCTGTCGCCGCGCCTCCAGCCGCTACGGCGGCCCCGGCCCTTGCGGAAACGTCTTCGGCGTCGGCGATACATCTTTTTCGGGCGATCAGTGTGTCGGGAAAAAGGGACAGAAGCGTAAGGAATGTCTGCGTCACGGCGTCACGGGAACTCATTCCCCGGTCGACAGAAGAATCAAAGGCGGGAAGACCCGTTTCAAATACCGCATCAAAGCAGGTTACGTACTGCCTTGCGACGATATCCCTTTCGGAGGATTCTCTCATTGCCTCCATCAAAGACCCGGGCGCCCGGGAAGCGTTGACATCGTAGCGCGACGCATCTCCCAGCCCCCCGGGAGAAGCTATCCGGATGGCCTCGTAGACATTACCAGCGTCTTCACTTGTGAGACTGTCGAGTTCCTCTTTCAGAATATCCCTGATGTCGCGATATCTTCCTCTGGCCGCCGCTCGACCCAGCGGGGCAAGCAGCAGAAGTATTCCAAGGTTGGTATTACACCCGACGAGTCGTCTGGTTTCGCGTACGCTTTCCAGCACCAGCTCACCAACACCAAGGGCGGAAACCCTGGCGAATACATGACCGACGGCTGCGCTGCTGACAAGGAACTGCTCGGCCGCGACATCGGAAAAGGGTTTTCCAAATGAAACGTTCCCCGGCTTGTCGGCGGAAACTTCAAGCTGGCAGGCTATCTGCGCGGCCGTGGCGACCGTTTCGTCCCGCTTCACTAAATGCTCCCTCCTCCGCTGCATTCACCGAGCACATGATCGAGCAACGCCTCTCCTGCATCCACTCCCGTGGCTTTGAGCAGACCCTTCCATCCCGGTATTCCGTTAAGTTCCAGCAGAAAGGTCCTGCCATCCACGGTCCGCAGGATGTCTATACCAAGATATTCGGCGTTTACGACTTTAGCCGCCTCCAGGGCCATGGCCTCCATCGCCCCGTCTGCTTCCACAGGCATCACGCTTGCGCCCTGGGCCACATTGGTGCGCCAGCTTCTGCCTGTGCGTTTCATCGCCCCTATCGCCTTTCCGCCTACCACGAAAACGCGATAATCCACATTGGCGTGAGGCAGAAATTCCTGAACGTAAAATACGTATCCGCTCTGTTCAAGGGCCGAAAAGACCCTGTAGGCCAGGTCGATGTCGGTGACCCGGAGTATGCCCCTGCCCTCCGACCCGAAAAGCGGCTTTACGAGAACGTCTTTTCCCAGCTCCTCGAAAGCCTCCATCGCCTTGTCGAAGCGCTCGCACGCCACGGTGGCAGGCACGGGGAGTCCCGCGTTCTCCAGCAGGCACAGGGTGAACAGCTTGTCGACCGTCCGCTCTATGACGGAAGCCGAGTTCACCACTCTTAAACCCATGGCCTGAAGCCTGTGCAGGGCGTCTATCCTGTATATGACCTGCTCGAGCGAACCGCCCGGGACCGAGCGTACGAAAAGCATGTCGAGCGACCCCATGTCATTTTCGAGACTCTCCAGAGAGGGTCGCCCCGCCGCCGCGCAGCGCGATACGAGCCTGGTCGCGGGAAGGCACACCGCATCTATCCCGCGTCGGGTCAGCGACACCCTCAGCGAGTTGACATGCCACCCGTCCGACCTGCCCAGTACCGCCGCCCTCAGATCCCCCACTCCTTTTTAAGAACCGATACCGCGGGCTCGCCCGCGCGGAACAGTTTACCCGTGGACAGGTTGTTTATGGTTATCCTGGCCGGGCTGAACAGAAGAGGGTCTATCTTGTAGAAATCACCCTCGTATCGTTTGAAGAGTTCTCCGAACGGAACGCCGAAATCCGAAGCGGCCGAGGATGGCAGTTTGTCCATTACGGACTCGATGGCGGCGTCTTCCGCCGTCACCATGTAGAAAACATCGCCTCCGTACAACACGGCGTCGTTGGTCCACCCCATGGCCTTCAGCGAGTTACTGGCTACGGGCGCCAGGGGCGCAACGCCCCATCCGCTTTTAACGGCGGTCACGTCGAAACCGCATTCATGCATTTTGTGCATACCGGTTTCGACAACCCGGGCCACAACCTGTACGGAAGCCACCGTGGAATTGGTTCTTGCTACCACCAGATACAAACCGTCCGGTTCCACACCGCAGCGTTGAGCTATGGAGGCGGTAACACCCTCGGAGGGGAGATTGTCGCTTTCAAGTGTAAGAACGGCCTCCGTGGTCTTTTCCGTGAAACCTATCTCCTCCAGAAGGGGTTCCCTGCCCCTCAGGATCCGTCCCGGGCCAGACGCCATGGCGAAATAGTCGTCATCCGATATTCTCCATCCCGCGTACTGCGACGCGAGGCACGCCAGAAGCGGTCTTGAAGTCGTTACGCACAGGCCCGGCATGGAAAGGCCGTCAACGTCGTAGGGGATGAACGAAACGTCTCCCAGCCCGCCGAGGCAGACCTCGGAATACAGCCGGCCGGCCTCGAGCGAGCCAACGCGATCGACCCCCGCGTCCACCACTACGGAGCCGTTTTTGTAACGGTGGACGCCGACATCCAGTTCTTCGGCTCTTTCGATGATGTCGCGGACAATGACCGCAGCCTTTTCGTTAAGCGGTTTCATATTGCAGTATTTCCCCTTTCCCCAGAGAGGTGCAGTCTCCCGTCCATCGCGTAAAGAGTCCCCGCATGAACGATGCGTCAACCGGCAGCCCCAGGGTTTCGAGGCATCTCAGGTATATATCGATGAAAACGGGTCTGTACCTGCATGCCCTGCTGAAACTTGGAAGCAGTTCGTCAATTCCGCCGAACGCCAGAATGGAGCCTCTTTTCATGCCCCCGCCGGCTCTTCGGGAAAGGCGTCCGAAAACGGCAATGGTGCCTGCCACCATACGCGAGCCGGCAAACTCTCCGGCGTTCCCGCCGATGGCGATAAGCCCCCTGCGCATGGCGTCGCCGGTCCTTGCCCCCGTGTCGCCGGAAACCGTCAGTATTCCGCCTCGCATTCCCCGGCTTTCGCCGGGAAGCGCCGCAGCAGTCATGTTGCCTGCGTTTCCTTCTACCCGGACCAGACCCCCGTTCATGTTGCAGCAGCACCAGTCGGGCAGGCTGCCGATAACACGTATCTCTCCGTCTATCATTTTTTCGCCGAGGTGCATGCCCGGGTCTCCCTCGACTATCATCGTTCCGCCGTTCATTTCCTGGCCTATCCGTTTCACGTGTTCCAGCGGGCCCCTTACAACAAGGCGTTCGTCCCCGGATCTGCGTACCGAAAAGAGTTCGCCCAGCGGCGTCTTGCAATTGCCCGCCAGAACGGTCATGTCGGCTATTTCCTTTTCCGTTTTGCCGAGGATAGTGTCGGGCCTCAGGCACGGCGCTTCTACTGGAATGGTGTCCTTTATCCTTGATTCGATCACTGTCGCGTTCTTCTCGCTCATTTTTCGTCACCTGCCGGTTTGCGGCCGAACATATCGTGGAGCCTGAAGATATGGTCGCCTAGAGAACCGCCGTAGTTTCCAGCCGTTATCTGCAGAACGCCATCGATACAGGCGGCTTCGATGCCTTTGCGCATGGCCTCCGCAACCGAGTCATCGTCGAGTCCGTCGATGACTATCTCAAGAACAGAGCCCGCGTCTTCGGGGAGCGCGCTATCGACCAGGCCGCGCAGCGTCGGGCAGTAGGATACGTTGGTGGAAGCCGGAAGAAAGGCGTATTTCGATCCCACCTGGCTGCCGCTTCTAACGACCCCGCCCGGGAAGGGCAGGATTATGCCCGGCAGATCCCTTACGGCCTCTACGGCCTCCCTCGAGGCCCTGAGCACCGATTCCGAATCCCTGGCCACTATAAGAAAATTGCCCCCGCCCACGCATTTCTGTATGCCGAACGTGTCGGACACGACGAACTCGCCCTCCATGACCGGGATCCTCCAGTACCTGTGTCCGTCCAGCATTTTGCTTACCTGGAATGTGTCGCCGAAATATCGAAGTCCAGAACCGACTCCGATCCTTTCGACACCCTCCAGAGTGTCGTAACAGGCCGTAGTAGGGCATGTCATGACAGCCTGACCCACGCGGCCGATGATCTGTTTGGCTATGCTTTTTTTAGATGGAGTAAAAAGCAGCACGCTTGCTCCCGGTCTTCCGTCGGGAGTCTCTTCCGGAGCAAGAAAACGCTCCACTCCGGCTTCGCAGCCGCAGCCTATTACGGAGGTGGCGAATCCCGTTACGCTGCCTGCGGCCGCGTTGAGCCAGTGTTCATCGGCTGCGGTTACGCAGAACCGGGATCCCCACATGCCGAAGGCTTCGGCGAAAGTGTCGATGATCTCGACGTTGTTGATCCTCAAAACATATCCCCCCTATTGCATGTCACTCTATAGTCCAGTCCGCTCCGCTTTCAGCGGCCCCGGAAACAAAAACCTTCATCGTTTCGTCCCGGTCGAAAAGCGTCCGGACTGTTTCGGCCAGTTCAAATGCGGCGCTGTCGCCTTCCACAACGCCATACACCGCAGGGCCCCAGGAACTCTGTCCCACGCCTGAGGCCCCGTGTTTTTTCATGGCCTCGACAATATCCCCGGAAAGGCTCGACGCGTATCTTCCGGACTGGGCGGTAAAGAAACAGTCGCCAACCTTTTTCTGGATGGAGGTGACCGACGACCCGAAAGCCGAAAGGTCCTTTTCCTCTATGGCCGGCAGCAGACGCATCAACACTTCCCTGCATATGGCTCCAGGGATCTCCACTGGAGGGTCCGGAAGTTCGTGAAACGCCTCTATCTCCTTTTCACCGCATATTTCGCAGTTGATAACGGGTATTGCCACGACAAAGCGCCACGATCTCGGGAGCAGTCTGTGGAACAGCAGCGGCGGCAGCCTGTCGTTACCGTCAGTTCTCCGGCCTCCGTCTATCACCAGCCCTCCCCTCTCGAACAGGGCTATGCCCGCGCCGGAGCGCCTGCCCCTGCCCATCATTGCGGCGATATCATCGGCGCCCATGGGAACACCGTGAAGGAGGCTGAGCACCCTGCCCACAGTAAGGGCCAGCTGTGTTCCCGACCCAAGGCCTACGTGGGGAGGCAGCATCGACTCTATGGACAGACGGGCCCTGTCGTGTATTTCCTCCGGGGCTTCGGAGTAGAAGCGCTCGGCGTACTTCATAGCCCTGTCGGAATCGGGGCCCCTTACATCCAGCAGGAGGTCGGGTTCCGCTGTAATGACCATGGACGGGCTTTCGAGAGCCACCCCTATGCTTCCGAACTTTCTGCCGAGGCTACCGTTCAGATCCAGAAAACCCAGATGCAGACGGGAGTGTGATCGAACGGTACAGCGATTCATGCGATCCCACCTGTCCATTGATGCAGCAGCCGCAGTGCTTCGTTTTCCTCGGGTCCTCCGGTACGTTCAACGAGGTCGGCCGCGGTTTCGTATCTTTCGATGAAGGGAGCGGGCCCATTGACCGAAATGCGGGTCGCGGCCACAAGAGCCTCGACCAGGGCGCACCGCGCCCTGTTGAACCCCGAAAAAGGTCTGCCCGCCTCCCTGTGGAGAACCTCGAAAACGCAAAGACCTCTCTGTCCGGACAGGTTTCTTTCGACCATCTTCAGTTCCAGGCGGCCGCAGGAATCCTCGAGAACCGAACATGGCGCCCTCAGCGCCGGAACGGTTATCAGGCGGGTCGGGTCCACCACGCTCAGGACAAAAGAAAGGACCGAATCGGTTATGTTCGCCGCCGCGAAATCGCCCGACGCCAGGTTCTCCCAGGTATGGCTGCCCGAAAACGGCCTTATGATCACTTTGCCGTCGTCGTTTGTCTCCATGCCCATAGGCGCAAAATTATCCGCTCCTCCTGTGCTTCTTGTGGAAAGGATCGTCTCAACGATCATGGGTTTCTGAAATGTACCCCCATTCGAGCGGCTGATCCTGGCCGTAGCGTTTTCCCAGAGTCAGCGCGGTTTCGGCCTTCTGCAGTTCGCGGCCCAGGTAGAACGCATGCCCGGCGTCGCCGACATCTATCTGCTCCCATATCCGGGCGGCCGTTTCGCCTGAAACGAAAACGTCCCTGTTGAATACGTATATTTTCGGAGGCGACACGAAGATGCGAAAATTGAGATCCCTTACCGATCGCTGCATCGATCTCAGTTCCTCCACCGAAAAGACCTGGTGAGGTAGGCCTCGGGCGATCACCAGCCCGGCCGAAGCGTGTTTGGGCAGGGCCTGCGTGGATTTGGCGTACATCATGAGCCGCCTGGCCCTGTCGAACTCCGAAACCGCTCCCGACGCCCACGAAACGACGGAAGTGGTCAGCACCGCGCTGATCGAAAGATCGGAACACAGGGCCGCCAGAATGGCGTTTACCCCGGAAGAGTCGGCCTCCATCAATTCCGTCTGGTTGCCTATCCCCATGAGCATCGGCGTTTCGGGCCTGCGGCGCCTGAAGGCTATGAACCGTTCGATAGATCCTGCAAACCCGAAAGGGAAGGGGTCGAGAACCGGGTCAGCCAGATAAGGTATCTTGTGGCTCTCCAGGATACCTATGTTCTTCTCAAGAGAATCGAGGCTTTTGTCGTTAAAATCGGGTATTACCACGACCCTGCAGCCCAGGTCGAGAACACCCTCGATGTTGGCGCCGTTGACGCTGAGCAGCAGTTCGACGCCCGCCCGGGCGGCCTCCCTGAGGCTGGGGACGTCGAACGTATCCACGCTTACCCGGAAACCCTCTCTTTTCAGCAGAGAAACGGCTTTTCCCACATCCGGGAATGGTCCCGAAACGGGGCCCCCCAGGTCTATGATGTCCGCGCCCTGGTCTGCGTATCTGCGGGCCGCCTCGACAAGCTGTTCCCCGGAAAGCAGATGGGCGTCGACTATCTCGGCGAGTATGTCGATATCGTAGGCGTCGAGAGAAGGCGGCTCCGAAGCAAGGTCAAAAAAGGCGGGGAGGTCCTTGAGATGGTCGGGGCCTCTTTTAACCTCGACAACGCCTGCTTTCTCCTGCACCAGGCCAATATCGCCCTGGCACAGGCCCGGCACGACGATCATGTCATAGCCGGACGTTTCGGGAAGATGCCTCGCGATCCAGCCGCATTCCGCCAGGGCCGCCACGGTTATGGGCATGGTGTGGACGGCGTGATCGAACGGCGCGTCCATATCCTGGAGAACGGCCCGCAGGGACGGCGCGGCCAGCTCACCGGTCAGGAAAAGGTGTGAAGCCATTGCTCCAGCTGCTCCATTGAAGAGGCGATCTCGACCCTTTCGAAAGAGGCCAGGGCTTCGAGGTTACGCCTGTCTATGTTCCTTGTCGTAACGGGGAACGATCTTCCTGCGGGGTCTCGCGAAACGGCTTTGTCGGAACCATCCGTAGGAAGCACGATCGTCGGTACAAGGGCCTTCCCGGCCTGGGCGAACAGATTGGTCGGCAGCGTATCGGCTATACCCAGGGCGCACTTGGCCACGGTGTTTGAAGTCGCGGGAGCTATGACCAGGCGGCTGAATCTTCCCAGCGCCATTTCACCGCAGGCCGGAGAGCTGTATCCCTCTTCCCTTACCACCCTGTTTCCGCTCGCGGTTATCCGGTCCGTAAGGCGGTACATGGCCACTACTTCAACGGCGGCGCCTGAGAGAAAAAAGGAGACCGGTGAGCAGCGCAGGGCCAGCTCTATCGATTCCTCGAGGAAGTGCCCCGCCCCTGTAAGACACCAGGCCGTGGCGTCACCCCTCCCGGCGGTCATCGGTGAAGCCACTCCTGTAGCGTTATGTTCTCGAGAGAGGCCCCCCCCTCGGCAAGTTCCCTGCGTACGGCCCCCAGGGTGCCGGATCTTTCGGCAAAGGCGTTATGCTGATGTATGCTCTCCATATTCTCCTGCTTTACCAGCACAAAGGTGTCGTCGGGCAGATCCGGGTATATGTCGACCAGGTTTCTGAATACCTCTCTTACGACGTCCTCTGTGAACATCGGGTTGAGGTGGGCCTTGTTGACCACAAAGAACTCGTCGGTGCGCTTGAGCAGTTCGTAGGTCTCGGAGCTCATTGAAGCCTCGAGGATGTTAACCAGGTGTTCTCCCCTGACGGGCCAGTCGCCGCCTATGAGCAGGGTGCCCTTTCCCCGCTGGTTATGAGAGGCCATGGGGACAAGCTGAAGTATCCTTTCAACCTCTTTTTCCTCGAAGCCCTCTTCCAGAAGCAGTTTTCTGGAGTGGCTGCGCATCATGTCCTGGGCGCAGGGACAGACGGTCATGCCCTCCACCTCCACCCCCGTTATCGTCTTGACCTCTTCGCCTTTGCAGGAAGCGATCCCCACAAAGGTGTAGAGTTCTTCCACGCTTTTCCCGGACAGTGGCGTGAGCTTTTTAAGAGGGTACCTCGCCCTGATATGGACTTCCGAGCATTCCGTCTGCTGGGTCCGCGCGATCCTTCGAGCAAGTTTCTCGGCAATGGCTTCTATTGTCGATGAAGGCTCAAGGCTTATCTCCTCTGTAAGGTTTTCGATGACATCGCTGAACCTGGACATGTGGACACCCGAATGCTCCCTGTCCAGATAGGCGAAAAGGTCCATCTCGGCGAAGAAAAGCGACTCTCCTCCGTTCTGGGTCATCCGCAGTATCCTCTTGAGCCCCGTAACGCCCACCTTGCTCAGGCTTAGCGGGATGCTGGGGCTGCTCTGCTGAATATCCCTTTCCAGGCTGAAGCGCAGGCTTTTTTCAACCTTTTTGACTCCCGAGGTGTCGATCTCAGCTGCTATCTCCCCAAGTGTGCGCGAAAATCCTGGTGGTTTGAGCCCGGGCGCTATTTCCGCCAGGGGCACTACCGCAAAGGCCCGCTCAGCCATACGCGGGTGAGGCAGAACAAGGCCGTTCTCGTTCACCAGAACGTTATCGTAGATGAGGATATCGAAATCTATGGGTCTTGGAAGGCTGGACATTGCCTCGGACCTTCCCATTCTCAGTTCTATGGATTTGACGTAGCGAAGCAGAACGAAGGGCTCCATGTCGGTGCGAAGCTGACATGCCAGATTCAGGAACGGAGGTTGATCCACGACATCCAGGGGCTCTGTTTCATAAAAGGACGAAACCTTTTCCACGGACGCTCTTCCCTGGAGGTACTGAAGCGCCTGCAGAATATTCTTCTGCCTGTCCCCTATGTTAGCTCCCAGGACCAGGTAGACGTCGTGAGTATCTCGCTCCTTCAGCGGCATGGGATCTCCTCTTTCTTCGGAAGGTAGCAGTCCTGAACGGGATAGTTGTCGAAAGCAACGGTATAGTATTTTTCGAAATGCTCACGAAGCAGGGGCTCCAGGGACGGGTCGCTTTCGGCGGACACACAGAAAGTACCGCCATCGACCCTGTCGACAAGAAAGCCGTTTTTGACCAGAACTCGTCCAGCCTTGAGCACCCATCTCGGGCGGTCCATACAGCGTTTGCACAACGAGCCGCCACCCTGGCAGATCGGCGCACGCGTCCCGTCGTCGTCGGGATGGAACACTGCCACGTCGCCGTCGGCGCCCACACCCAGGTGTCCCTTTTTGTTGAGCCCCAGGACCCTGGCCGGAGCCGCCCTGGTAATGGTGACAATTTCTCCAAGAGTATATTCCCTCTCTATGTCCTTTAGCAGCGACCTCTTTCGCACCGACGCCGGAAGCGTATCAAGGATCTCGTTCCTGTAGCCGCGATCCATAAGCAGTCTTATGACCTGCGGGTAACAGAAGAAGGGACCTGCGTTGGGATGGTCGGTCGTCAAAAAGACCCTCCACGGATCTTTGGCCAGAAGGAATAGTTCGAGCCCCGTTACCCACTGAAGGGCGTTGATCTTGTTCTTTCGGCTGTATCGGATGGGCACTATGCCGCCGCCGGTTTCGTTCTCCTCGTCGCCGCCGAACCATTTGTGTCCGGTCATCGTTCCCAGGTTGTACTGGAACGGGCCGTCGGATGTCATAGTGGTCGCCGGGCCAAAGACGATCTGACCGACATCAAAGGTCACGTTGGAGTTGGCGTTCACGGCCGCGGCCAGTTCCTCCGTCCTGCTGCGGAAACGTCCCTTTTTATCCTTGCCGTAGCTCATGAACTGCAGATGGGTCAGATGGAGCCTTCCAGGCGAATTGCGTATTGAATCAAGGGTCTGTTCAGCGCTTTCCGTCGTACCCAGGTTAAGCCCGTGCAGATGAACCCCGTGGGGCAGCCCAAGTTCGTCGGCCGATCTTATCAGCGCGTTCAGGACCTTCCTGGGTGTAAGATCGAACCCGCCTATGTCCTGATCCCAGTTCCCCACGTTGCTTCTGGACGATTTCCAGTTCTCCACGCCGCCGGGGTTGACCACCTTGACGCCGTAACCCCGGGAAGCCTTGAGTGTCCATGCAACGAAATCCCTCGCCATCGACAGCTCTCCCCTGGAAATGCAGTCGAAAAGGAATTCGTTGTTTCCCATAGTGATGAGGATGCCCTTGTCGAGGCAGGGCATATCCTCCAGTTCTTCGTGGGTGTGTCTGGCCACTATGGGGGCGCATGCCGCCTCCATGACCGTTGTATAACCCATTTCCGAGTACATGCATCCCGTCATGAAAGTCGTTGGAACGGTGAACCCGGCTCCCGAACGTCCTCCTCTGGCCCTGTCCATCTTGTGGGCCTCGTGTTCCTCGGGGCACATTTTTCTTCCGTGGTTGACCTTGGCGCCCGCTATATGCGAGTGCACGTCGACGCCGCCGGGCATTACGTTCATTCCGGTGGCGTCTATGATCTCGGCGCTGTTTTTATCTGCGTCGCTCTCAGAAACGACAACCCCGTCCCTGATCCAGATATCCCGTATCTGTCCATCTATGCCGTTGGCGGGGTCGTACAGCCTGCCGCCGGTAATTCCGATCGTCCCTTTATTCATCTGTCAACTTCCTCCAGAAGGCGGTCGAATATCTCCTCATCCGTGGGGCGGCTGCGTTCCCGGAAAGCCCTTGTCCTGATGGGCACCCCGTCCATCCGGTAATAGGTGCCCTCGGCGTCAACTCCATACTGGGCCCCAGGAAGATATACCGTTGCTTTCGCCGCAGTAAGCGACATGTTGGGGTCGACGACCACGTGAGGAATGGAATCGAGATAGTCGGCGGCTTTTGCCGGGAAATGGGCCCTGGGGTCCGACGCCACGACAAGAGCCGCGTCGGCCTCCGCGCGGGCCAGCATATCCACCGCCGTAAACTCGCCGGGGCCGTAAACCGGAACGCCTCCAGCCAGACTGACGGCGAACGGATACCCCGTCTGCCATGTCAGCACGGCGTCGGCTCCCGCCACGTTGCCGTGTCCTCTCATGGCCACAACGGAAAACCTGGTACGGGCGTTGAGGTCCCGGACCAGCGAAAAATACTGCCCGATATTGAGGTCCTTGCCCGCCGTCATCGTTAAACCCATGCCGAAGAAAGCCGCTCCGTATCGACACCTGGTCATTTCTTCGGCCAGAGAAACGAGCTCCTCGCGGGGAACGCCTCCTACCGAAGTAGCCGTCATCTCCCTGCCCTGGACAAGCGCCCTGAGAGCTGTAAGCACCTCGTAATCCCTTCCCTGTTCGATCCTCAGAAAGCGGTCCACCGCCTTTGCGCTCGGCGTTTCACGTATATCGGCCAGAACGACCCTGCGGCCCTTTCGGCCCTCGGGAGTGAATCGCCCTTTGGGCATGAGCGAGTACCGGGTGAAGTGCCTGCTGTGGGCCACCATAGGGTTGCAGCCCCAGAACAGAAGAAAGTCCGCCCTGTTCATCACCTCTCCCAGGCTGCACGTAGGCTCGCCGAAAGTCTGCATGGCTATCCCCGTCGGCCCGTGACAGACCGAAGAAGTAGTGTCCACTACGGCTCCCAGTCTGTCTGCGAGAGCCACGCATTTTCTCTGGGCCTCCGTTGCCGTGGAACTGAGACCGTAGAAGAGGGGGCTTCTTGCTCCGCTCAGAATGTCGGCCGCCTCTCTGTAGGCCTCGTCCCATGACGCCTTCCTGCCTCTTATCATTGGTGACGCCTCCGAGGCGTCGTATTCCTCCATATGCCCCTTGCCGTTGGCGCAGGCGCCCCTGATCTTTACCGCGCCGTCGTCTGCCAGGTCAACGGATATATCGTCGCACAGACATCCGCAGAAAGTGCATACCGCGTTGTTGACGGTCTTCATTCGGGGCTCACCTCCACTCGTATACCCTTGAAGGACGGCATTCCGCACCCTCCCGTATCGGCCGGGATCAGCCGGTTGGCCGTGGGCCCCATTGGAACAAAGACTATATCGCGGGGCAGTCCCTTGTCGGGTCTGGACGGAAGCGTCACCTGGCCCTCCTCCGTTTTCAGTAAAACAGCCGCTCCCTCGGTAACACCCATTTCTTCCAGTGTTTCGGGATGCAGCATGGCGACAGAAACGGCGTCTCTATAGAAATCACCGGTTTTCCCGGAATGCATTCCCTTTGTCTGATCCGGCGTTCTGCCGGTTATAAGAAAAAAACGCCCTGACCCTGTATCTTCAGCCATCGTTTATGTTCCCCCCTCCTGAAACCCGACCAGATCGGAGTACACCTTTTGACCTTCCGCTGCAAGGGTTTCAAGACATGCAGATCGTTCAGTATCCGAAGCATAGACAGTGCATACCGGTTCACCCGGGCAAAAAACGTCGCCTGTCCACGGGATATCCCTTCGCCCCCTGGACAGCCACGACACAGTGTCCGGGGCGGCGCAATGCCTCTGGGCGTAGACGATACCCCTGGCTCTGTAGCGATCGAAGCCGGGAGGCTCCGCGAAACCGTCGGGAAGCGTTTCACCCATGGCGGCCGCAACATGGAGAAGAAAGGGCTCCTCTCCCCTGCATTTTCCGAACAACTCCATGGAACCCGAATATCTGGGGTTTATCTCCAGGACCTTGAGAGTCCCGCCGGGCTCCAGCATCATATCTACGCCGTTGAATCCTACCAGGCCGAAACGCCGCGAAAGAACTCGCGCGTAACCGACGGCTGTCTCTACCAGGCGGGACCCCTCGCCTCCGGCCGCAGCAAAAGGGGCTATATTTCCGTTCCAGGAAAAGCCGGAACCCCCCAGAGGCGGCCAGCCGGTGATCTGTTCGCTGACCCCCATGACGCAGACACCCTTTTTGTGGGCTATGAAAGATATGGAGAACGGCGTACCGGCCAAAAATTCCTGAACGTACTCTCCGGGGGATATCTCGCCTCCCTCGTAGATGGAAACGCCCGCCCCGGCCGCAGAGAGAGACCGTTTTTTCAGCAACCCGCCCGCGCCGTCATGGCCGCCGCCGTACGGACCTGTCCCGCCTTCGTCTCCCGGCAACCATGTTGCTGGAAAAG
>Ga0272442_10003801_pt1 | contig 21012 bp, 18 predicted proteins | sample SSMForm2O_FD_200262 | JGI IMG/M metagenome (GOLD analysis project Ga0272442, IMG submission 200262) | Marine sediment archaeal communities from Little Sippewissett salt marsh, Falmouth, MA, United States - SSM-Form-2O | ecosystem: Environmental > Aquatic > Marine > Wetlands > Sediment ... | reverse complement strand
AGCGCTCGGTTACCGGGTTGGTGGCCTCCAGGGAAGCCTCCCGCTTCCGGATCCTCTTTTCCATCTCCACCACTTCATTCTCGGGGACGTCGATGCGCTCGGCCAGCAGCTTGGCGTCCGGGGTGAAACCCTCCTTGAGCAGGCGGTCTTGCTCCTTCTTCAGGCGAAAGAACAGCTTTCTCTGAGCCTGGGTGGTGCCGATCTTGACCAGGGAAAAATTTTCCATAATGAACTTGAGAACGTATGCGCGGATCCAATACTGGGCGTAGGAGGGCAGGCGCACTCCCCGGTAGGGATCGAAGCGCTTGACCGCCTGCATCAGGCCGATGTTGCCCTCCTGGATCAGATCCAGCAGGTTCTGGTAATAGTTGCGGTGTTCCAGGGCGATCTTGACCACCAGGCGCAGGTTGGCGGTCACCAGCCGGTAGGCGGCCTGGGGATCCTCGGTCTTCTGGTATTCCACCGCCAGGTTGTGCTCCTCCTCGGGGGTCAGCAGATCGAACTGCCCGATCTCGTTGAGGTAGCGCTGGAGCGGATCCAGATGGATCAGCTCGGTCTTCTTGCTCTTCTTCGCGTTCTTTTTCTTTTCCTTGGCCAACCTATGGAGATTTTACACTATTCCCTTGTCGAATCAACCGGGGGTCGATTGACATTCATCCTTGGGTTTCTTATTGTTAGCTGGAAGCGTATACGGATTGCCAAGAAGGTGGGACATGTCAAAGCTTGCCATCGGGTTTTTGTTAGTGACCGCGCTGGCGTCGGCGGGATGCGGGGAGAGCGAGTGCGAGGAGTGCGCGGAGTGCTCCTTCTTTCTGGGTGAGTACTACGGGACGATAGAATCGCTGAACGAAACCTGTGCGGACGTCGTGCTGCTCACCGGCGACGAGTACATGAAGGTACTCTCCGCGACTCCTTTCAGCTTCGAGTCGCGGGACAGCCGCGGATATTGGGCCATATTCGAGGGCACCCTGTGCAACACGGCCGACGAAGACTATCCGAAGCAGTACACTTTTAACGCCTACTACCGCCCCGATACCACCGGCCAGGATTATTCCCTGGACTACACGCTGGTGGGTTTCTTCAGCTCGGAAGACGAAACCTCGGAGGTCATCACCGTAACCGCAACTCTGGACCTGCGCTTCGTGTTCGACGACGGGGAGATCTGTACGCTCTCCGGAGATGTCCGGTTGTCAAAAGCCCTCTGACCCGGGATCCTCTTTCAAGGAACGTACAATTTGCGCTCGCGGGCGGCGGCGGCGGCGCGGAACTGGCGCTTGGCGGCCTTTTCGATGGCCGCCAGGGCGCGGTCATCGCGGGAAGGCTCGTGGTGGAAAAGCAGCAACTTCCTGACCCCGGCGGCCCGGGCCACCTTGACTCCCTCGGTCCAGGTGGAGTGCCCCCAGCCTTTCTTGCCGGCGCGGATCTCCGCATCGGTGTAGGCAGCGTCGTAGATTAGTATATCGGCACCCTCGGTGTGCCGGACCAGGCGTTCGTCGATTTTGGAGCCGTGCTCGGTGTCCGAGGCGTAAACGATGGTCTTGCCGCCGTACTCGACCCGGTAGGACATGGCCCGGCCGGGGTGGTTCAGCGACTCGGTGCGGATAACCGCCGGGCCCACCTGGAAGGTGGTCTTGGGGCCGACCTCACGGAAATCGATGCGGGCCTGCATGGCGCCCAGGGGAACCGGAAAGTAAGGCATGGCCATCTGGCCGGACAGGATGTCGCGGATGTTGCGCGAGCCCCGCGGCTCCCCGTAGACCACGAAATGGCTTTCCGGGTTAAAGGCCGGACCAAAAAAGGGAAAGCCGTGGATGTGGTCCCAGTGGTAGTGGGTGAACAGGACGGTGGCCTTGACCGGGTTTAACTCCTTCTGCAGCTTTTTACCCAGCGAGCGGATCCCCGAGCCGGCGTCGAAGATAAGGACCTGATCTTCAACGCGGATTTCCAGGCAGGGGGTGTTGCCGCCGTACTCGTTGGTGGTGGGCCGGGGCGCGGGCAGGGACCCGCGGGTACCCCAGAATTTGAGCGTAAATGGACGTTCCTTGGCCACCAAACCGTCTCCCCGGAGCGTCAAGATAAGTTTTCCCTATCGCATCTGTGTGCCCTTTGCAAGGTCTTTCGGCGATTTATGACCGTCCTTGACCGGCGTCCGCGTCGCTGGTATGTGTCATAACCTGCCAGGGAGGAAACCATGGCCTCGAAAAAACCCGGCAAGCCGGTGACGGTCATATCGGCGGTGATCATCCTGCTTTCGGTGGCAACGCTTTTCCTGCTGCAGAACTTCCGCGATATCCCGTTTTCCCAAAGCTGGCCGGTGCTGCCCATGGCTTTAGGCCTGTGCCTGGCGGTGGGCTCGATGATCGAGCTGGGCGGGGCGGTCCTGGGTTTCTTTCTGCTGGTAATCCTCTCGACCACCGATACCTATCCGCTTTCAAAGAGCTGGCCGTTCATCCTCATCTGGATAGCCTTATTGGTAGTGGTGGGATATGTGCGGAGCAAAACCGCCAAGAAAAAATCCGCGTCATAATCTAGGAGGAATCCATGGGATTCTTGGAAAAAGTACTTCCGGGATACAAGGGCTACCGTGAGCGCGAGGACGGCCGTAACAGCGACAAGCAGCTGCGCGAGCACCTGTCCAACCGGCTGAAGGAAGGCCGGAGCCGCTACGACGACATCAAGGCCAAGCTGGCCGACCGGGGCAACCTGGATCTGCTCAAGCCGGCCGAGAAGGTCACCCAGACCCTGTCGCTGGTGATCGACCGGCTGCGCTATGCCAACTACGGTTTCACCGGCAAGTGGTTCGGCGGCGACAAGATCGACGCCGAGCGGCTGGAGCAGGTGCTGGCCTTCGACACCCGGCTGACCGAGGAAGTGGACCAGGCGGTGGGCGACATCGCCTCGCTGGAGCTTCTGGACGACGACGCGGCGATAACCTCCGCGTTGAACGACCTGGCCCGGCACATCCGCGACATGGACGAGGCCCTCAATCGCCGCGAGGAGATCCTGCGGGCGGTGGGCGGCGATCCCGGCAAGTAGAGGGAGGCAATCATGGCCATCGAAGTGGTGCAAAGCCTGGACGACACCGGCGAGCTGATCGTCAGCCGGTTCCCGCAGAGCGGCGAGGCGGACCTGAAGCTGGGCGCTCAGGTCATCGTCCGCGAGATGCAGAGCGCGGTGTTTTTCCGCGGGGGCAAGGCCTTAGACACCTTCGGCCCCGGCCGCCACACGCTGACCACCGCCAACCTGCCGCTGGTGGGCAAGCTGATCACCCTGCCCTTCGGCGGAGACACCCCATTCAAGGCCGAGGTGTACTTCGTCAACCACAAGGTTTTCCCCAACGTCAAATGGGGCACCCGCGAGCCGATCCCCTTCCGCGACACCGAGCTGAAGCTGGTGCGGCTGCGCGCCTTCGGGATCATGTCCTTCAAGGTGGAGAACTCCCAGCTGTTCATCAACAAGATCGTGGGCACCCAGCGCGCCTACTCGACAGATCAAATAACCGATTTTCTGAAGGGCGTGGTCATCGGGCGACTGACCGATTTCCTGGGCGAGAACATCAAGAGCGTCTTCGACCTTCCCCAGTACTACGACGAGATCGGGGCGGGCACCAAGGCGCGGCTCAAGGACGACTTCGCCAAGTACGGCATGCTCCTGGAAGACTTCATTATCAACGCCATCACCCCGCCCGAAGAGGTGCAAAAGAAGATCGACGAGCGGGCGGGCATGGCCGCCATGGGCGATATGGACCAGTACATGAAGTACAAGGCCGCCCAGGCTTTGCACGACGCGGCCAAGTCCGAGGGCAGCGGGGGCATGGCCAGCGCCGGCATGGGTGCGGGGGTGGGCCTGGGCATGGGCATGATGATGCCCGGAATGGTCGCCGGGGCCATGCAGCCCGGCCAGCAGCCGGCCTCCGCCACGGTTGCTTGTCCCAAGTGCGGCGCGCAGAATCAGCCTGGGGCCAAGTTCTGTTCCAGCTGCGGCGCGGGCATGGCTCCGGCCGGCACGGCCTGCCCCAAGTGCAAGGCGCCGGTGGCGGCGGGTGCAAAGTTCTGCTCAAACTGCGGCAGCCCCATCAGCGCCGGCCCGGCCAAATGCACCAAGTGCGGCCAGCCGCTGGAACCCGGCGCCAAGTTCTGCGCCAACTGCGGAACCAAGACCGGTTAGTTCTATTCAGGAAGCCAGCAAGCGCAGGTATTCCTCGTCTTCCACCTTGGTGGTGTCGGTCCGGCGGCGCCTGGAGGGCGCCGCGGTGATCTTGGTGGTCCAGTTGGGGCCGGAGAAGTCGGTGTCCTCTTCATCGGACTCCGGGAGCCCCACCAGCTGGTAGATGCAATCCTCGGTTTCCATCATCTCCAGGCCGATCTGCTCGACGGTGCACCCGGTGGAGCAGTCCAGCTTGACCACCGGCGCCAGGACCTTCTCCCGGCCGGCTGAAGAAGTGTACAGGTGGAAACGCAAAACGAAGGAACCGATGGTCACCTGATCCAGCGAGCCCAGATCGGCGTGCAGGATCGGCTGGTCGTTGACCTTGATGCCGTTGGTGCTGTCCAGGTCCTGGATGATCAGGCGGTCGTTCTCGACGCACAAGACCGCGTGCGCCCGTGAGATCATCTCGTCCACCAGGGCCAGATCCATGCGCGGATCCCGCCCGATGAGAATTTCCTCCTGGGCGAAACACTCCGTGCCGCAGAAGCACCCCGCCCGGTAGATGAAAACTTCCAGGACCGGCAGCCGGCGTCCGGTATTTTTCCCGTCCGTCATCCTCGCCTCCTGGCCTGCCCCCAGGGGGGGAGAAGTTGACACTGCGGACGGGGGGACCGGATCACGCCTCCTGATCCGGGCCCCCGCCCTGTATATGGAGTGGCAGGCTTTGCCTCCAACTAAATCATCATGGGGAAATGTTCGTCGGCGGCTTGGCCTCCTCTCCCTATCCATGAAAGAAATACAGCAATACCCGTGCCAAACTCTGCAGGCCCTAATCCCCCGGAAAACAATGAACTCGCCAAAGCGAGATCCGCAAAAATGTCACAATTCTGGGAAAATGACGCGTTAAGTTGTCTCTGAAATGTTACAGATTAAAAATCGCGTGGGGGGGTATCCGTGTCGAGGAACTCCTGGATGCAGACCTGGGCGTTGATCCCGTCGCCCACCGCGGCGCCCACCTGGCGGGCGGAGCCTACCCGCACGTCGCCGGCGGCGAAGATGCGCGGATGGGAGGTGCGCATGCGCGCGTCGGTGACCACGAAGCCGTTCTCGTCCAGATCCACCGCCTTCTTCACGAAACCGGTGTTGGGCAACAGGCCCACGAAGACGAACACGGCGGGGACCTCGATGACTTTGCTCTCACCGCTTTTCTTGTCTTTGTACTTCACCCCGGTGACTTCCTGGTCGCCGAGGATCTCCTCCACCTGGGCATCCCAGACGAACTCGATGTTGTCGGCGGCGAAGGCCAGGTCCTGCAGGTACTTCTCCGCGCGCAGACTGTCGCGCCGGTGGATGATGGTGACGTGCTTGACCACCTTGGAGAGGTAGATGGACTCCATCAAGGCCGAGTCGCCCCCGCCGACCACCGCTACCGGCTGCCCCTTGAAGAAGGGCCCGTCGCAGGTGGCGCACACGCTCACCCCGCGGCCCATCAACTTGCCCTCCCCGGGCACCCCCAGCGGACGGTGCCGGGAACCGCTGGCGACCAGCATGGTCTTGGTCTGAAAGGTCTGCGACGCCTTGACGATCACCCGGTCGTCGGCCGCCTCTACCGATTCGGCCTGCTCGAAGGTGACCGACAGGCCGAATTGCTCCATCTGCTTGCGCATGATTTCGGCCAGCTGCGCCCCGGACTCGGCATCCATGACCCCGGGATAGTTCTCGATGCGATCGATCATGTTCATCTGCCCACCGCCGCCCATCCCGTCCAGCACCACCGCGTCCAGCCCCGCGCGGCCGGCGTAGATCCCCGCCGCCAGCCCCGCCGGCCCGCCGCCCACGATCACCACGTCATGCAGTTTGTTGTCGCTCACTTGAACCTCCTTCGATGCCACAAACTACGCCTTCGGGCGTAAAATGCAAGCCCTGTTGATCGGATTTGTACTCCTGGCTAGGATGGAGCCATGAAAACAACCACTATTCTGGTGATGGCCGTTATCCTGGCTGCGGCACCGGTTCTGGCCCAGGAGAAGTTCTCGCTCTCCATGTTCCACTTCAACGTGCAGTACGTGGCCGGGGGGTTGCAGGGCTTCCCCTCGGGCGAGGACGATAACCCCACCTTCGATCTGGACGACGCCCAGGTGCAGGACCGCATCATCACCGAGAGCTTCGAGCCGGTGCTGGACGTCTTTCTGGCCCATCCGGCCTGGAAGGTGACGTTGGAGATGCAGGCCTACATGGTCGAGGTTATGATGGAGCGCCATCCCGGGGTGCTGGCCAAGCTGAAGCAGCTGATGGCCTCCGGGCAGGCGGAGCTGGTCAGCTTCCACTATTCCGACCAGATGTTTCTGGCCTACCCCCGGCTGGACCTGGAGAAATCGCACCAGATCATGGACGCGGTCTACCAGGAGGCGGGCATCACCCCCTCCCCGGTGGTCTTCTGCCAGGAAGGCCAGTTCGGGGTGGGCATGGCGCCCTTCGCCCGGGAGCACGACCGCAGCATCCTGGTGCTGCCCAAGAACCTGTTCCGCTACCAGCACCTGAGCGAGTACGACAGCCACCCGCCGCTCTACGAGCTGGACGGGGTGGACATCGTCCTGGGATCCAAGAGCTTCTCCACCCCGGAAGTGGAGGTCCACTGGAACTTCTTCGACGACGGCGAGCTTTTGGCCACCGGGGGCTCGGATCCCTACATGGGCCTCAACTTCGAGACGATCGGCACGGCGGTGGACGAGTATGAGCAGCAACTGGCCGACCTGGAGACCCAGGGCTTCCGCATCGCCACCATCTCCGAGTACGTAACCTGGGCCAAGCAAAACGGCCTGCAGCAGGATCCGCTGCCGCCGGTGCTGGACGGAACCTGGCAGCCGCCCTCCACCAACAGCATGCGCCGCTGGCTGGGCGGCTCGGGGCTGGTGGACATGGCCTACGCCTGCGAACGCGACAACCTGGTGCTGACCACCAATGTCCAAACCCGCCACTGGCTGGCCGTAGCCGAGACCCTGGTCACCGAAGCCGAGGCGCAGGATCTGATCGAGGCCGGCTCCCTCGACGAGGTTCTGGTCGCCTGCTGGCGCGACATGCTGCTGGCGGAGGTGACCGACGCTACCGGGATCAACCCCTTCATCAACGAGATCGAATACGGGCTGTCCCACGCGGCCGCGGCGAGGGAGTGCGCTGACGGACTGATCATGGACCTCGCCCCCGGATTCGGCGGACCCTTCCTGCAAATCGACACCCAAAGCGGCCAGGTCACCGAGGTGGATGACCTTCCCTCGGAAGCCACCATACCGGCCGATCCGTTTTTCACCGAAACCGACGGTTTCGAAGTAAACGCACCCGGGAGGACCGCCCAGATCAGGTGGGCGGATCTGCTGGGACAGGAGAACATTCACAAGGTGATCGTCACCGCCTCGGAGCCCGACGACAACCAGCGGACGCTCGAGGTGGTTTTCCCGATGGGCCTGGACGGGTTCTACCTCACACCGGGGCTCGTCGAAGACGACGCCTTCTTCCATCCCATGACCGAATTCGAGTTCCAGGAAGGAGCCATCTCCCTGCCGGTGGCCAACGGCCTGGTGGGGCTGGATACCGATCTGTGGCTGATCAAGCAGACTTCCAGCGTGCACATCGCCGCCACCTTCCTTATGGACGGCAAGGTGCGGTTCATCGACGACACCCTGGATCCCGGAGACGGCGCCGGGTGGACCTTCTGGATCCTGGAGGGTTCCAAGGCTGACGCGCTGGAGCTGGCCGACCGGCTCAACCTGCACCCGGTGGCCTTCGTCGAGACCGGCGAGAGCGACCGCGGCTGCGGTTGCGGAGGCGGGACCGGCGGGCAAATTGCAGGGTTGGTTTTGATGGCGATGTTGGGTTTTCGCGCACGCGCACGCGCACGGGTACGCGCACGCTGACGAACAACTTCATTTTTTGCGACCGAAGAGGCCGCGCTTTTCCGAAACTTCGAGGCCGGCGGATTCGGCGTACTGTCTGAGCAGTTCTTCCTGGTCTTTTTTCAGCTTCTTGGGGATTTTCACTGCGACGTGGACTATCAGGTCGCCCTTGCCGTGGCCGCGCAGGTGGGAGACGCCGTCGCCGCGCAGGGTGACGGTTTCGCCCGGCTGGGTGCCGCGCTTGATTTCCAGCGTGCGGGTCCCGTCGATCAGCGGCACCTCCACCTCGGTGCCCAGGACGGCCTGAACAAAGTCGATCTCCACCTCGGTGTGCAGGTCGATGCCGTCGCGGATGAAGCGCTTGTCCGGCTTCACGTGCAAAAAGACGTACAGGTCGCCCGGCGGGCCGCCGAGGTCTCCGGGCTCGCCCTCGTCGCTCAGGCGCATGCGGGTGCCGTCGTCCACTCCGGCAGGGATGGTCAGGGTGACCGTGCGCAGCTTCTCCACCTTCCCGGTGCCGCTGCATTTCTCGCAGGGAGTCTCGATCAGACTACCGGCGCCGTAGCAGGTGGGGCAGGTGGTCGCCATGGTGAAGAAGCCCTGGCGCTGCACGATCTGGCCGCTGCCGTGGCAGGTGGTGCAGGTTTTCTTGGAGGTGCCCGGCGCCGCGCCGGAGCCGCCGCAGTTTTCGCAGCGGACCGCGTGCGCCAATTCGATCTCCCGCTCCGCGCCCAGGACCGCTTCGTGGAAGGGAATCTCAAGATCGTAGCGCAGGTCCGGCCCGCGGTGCGGCCCCCGGCGGCCGCGCGTCCGTCCGCCGAAACCGAAGCCGAACATGTCCCCGAAGATGCTGCCGAAACTGGACAAGATGTCCTCGACGCTTTGGAAACCGGGAGAGAAGCCCGCGCCTTGCAGGCCGTCCTTGCCGAATCGATCGTACAATTCGCGCTTGCGGGGATCCGACAGGACCGCGTAGGCCTCGGCCAGGTCCTTGAACTTTTCCTCGGCTTCCTTGCTGCCCTGGTTGCGATCGGGGTGGTACTGCACCGCCAGGCGCTTGTAGGCCTTTTTTATCTCGGCGTCCGAGGCCTCCCGGCCGACTCCGAGGATCTCGTAGTAGTCCTGCTCCAACCCCTACCCCTTCCTGGCCACACCCACCCTGACTCCCGCGGGGCGAACCACCTGGTCTTTCAACCGGTAGCCCGGCCGGACCTCGTCGATAACCATTCCGTCTTCCTCCGGGGAAACCTCGGCGGTCATCAGGGCTTCCATAACCTGGGGGTCGAACCGGCAATCCCGGGTCTCAATCGGTTCCAGGCCGATCTTCTTGAGCTCGTCGGCCAGTTGCTTGACAACCAACTCCATTCCCTGGGCGATCTCCGGACTGCTCCCGGCCGCCGAGCGCAGGCGAGTCAAGTTGTCCAGAACCTCCACGAAGGGCTCCACCAGCCTGGCGCGCTCTATGTCCAAGCGGCGGTCCAGATCCCGCTCCAGGCGCTCGCGGACTTCGTCCATGTCGGCCACCGAGGACTTGTGGGCCTGGATGTACTCGCGAAGGGTCTTTTCCTTCTCGGCCAGCCGGGCTTCGAGCTCCTCGACATAAGTGGGCTTGCTGCCCGTTGGCTGGCCGGGAATATCTTCCAGATCCGCGTCCTCGTTCAGCCAGAAGCGGCGGTCGTTCACCGTAAAACCCTTGTTTTCGGGCTTTTTTTTGTCGGGGCCCATGGGTAATCTCCCAAAAGAAGGTAATCACAGACCGGCGAACGTCAAGGCCTCCAGGCCACGGCCCAGCGGGCCGGGCAGGCGGGCCAGTACCAGAGCGGCCAGCGCCCGCTCCCTGACAGGCCCTCCGGCTCCTGCCACCAGCGACTTGAAGAGCACCAGCCGGGCCGCCCGGCTGCGGCCGGCTCCCAGGTGGGCCAGTCCGATGCCCAGAAGCGCCCCGGGATCCCTGGGGTTGGCCAGCCGGCCGGCGGCGAACAGATCCAGGGCCCGCCGGAAGTCACCCTCGTAGAGCCGCACCGCTCCCAACAAGACGAGCGCACCGGGATTGCTCAGCGGCCGGTGGATCTGCTCCTGAAGGCGGGCGGTTCTCTCCTCCCCGATTCCCAGAAGCGTGCGCACGCCGGGGTCTTCCGGACAGGCCCTCAGCGCGCGCAGGTAGAACAGCCGTGCGGTATCTTCGTCTCCCTCCAGCCAGGCCCGGTGACCCGAAAGCAGGCCGGGGCGCGCCGCCAGCCGGCAGCCGAGGTCCCGGCGGGTCAGGGCGCCGGTGTGACGCACCACCGCCGGATGAGCCGGGCCAGCTGACAGCAGAAAACGGTAGGCGCTGGCGTCGTCCCCGGACTCCAGCGGCGCCCAGAACTCCACCACCGGACGGTCGTCGGTGTGCAGCCCGGAACCGGCCACCCAGGCGCGCAGCGTCCGGTTGTCCAGTTGCCGCGAGGTGGCCAGGCGCAGGGGGTCGTCCAGGCCGATGGCCTTGAGGTCCCGGGCCACCTTGGGATTCTTCAAGACCCGCTTGACCCGGGCCATGTCCACTTCGATCGGGGCCGAGCCGCCCAGCAGGATCCCGAAATGCACCGGATGGGCGTCGAACACCCACAGCGACACCGCGGGGAAGACATCCGCGAAAGTATTCAAAACGGATTTCATCACCCGGTAAGGGGGCTCACCCCGCAAGGGGATCCAGGCCGCGGCGATTCCTCCCGGTGCGAGTCTCCGCCGGACCAGTTCGAAGAAGTCCCGGGTGTACAGGGAGGCGTCGCTCTTGTAGGCCAGATCGGTACAGTCGTTGGCGATGATGTCGAAGCTCCTGCCGGTTATGGCCAGAAATCGGCGGGCGTCCTCCAGATGGAGCCGGTAGCGGGGGCTGGGATGCTCGAGCAATCCGTGGTTGGCCTCGCCCAAGTACCCGGCGGCGCGAATCACCGCCGGTGAGATCTCGGCGCAGTCCACCTGGAGATCCGGGTGAAGCAGCAGTGAGTAGGAAGTGCCGCCGGAGCCGAACCCCACCGTCAACACCGAGCGCGGCCGGGGGTGCAGCAGCACGGGCAGATGCGCCAGGGTCTTCTGGTCGGTGGACATTATCAAATCGGTGCCGGCCACGGCGATGCCGTCGACGAACAGGCGCTTGCCGCCCTCGGGCTCGTTCACCACCGCCACGGAAACGTCGGCGCCCTCATGGTAGAAGATCACCTGGCCGAGATGCCGGACCCAGCGGGGGCCCGCCAGCACCAGCAGCAGAGCGGCCGCCAGCGCGGCCAGCGCCGCCGGCCAGGGGCGCCGTCCCTCGTGGCGTTTCGACACCCACAGTCCCGAGCCCACCGGCAGCAGACCCAGAAGCGCCAGGGTAATCCCCAGGCCCAACAGCGGCACCAGCGCCAGGGGAACCAGCAGGGCACCCAGCACCGCGGCGAGGGTGTTGGCGGCCAGCACCCGGCCGGGCCCCTGCGCCGCGCCGCACCCGACGGCCGCCTGACAGCCGCAGGAAAAAACCGCGCCGGAGAAGAAGCTGGGCGGCCCGCAGGCCAGCAGCGTCACCAGCAAGTCCACCAGGCCCACCCCGCCAGATCCGGGAACCGGTCCGGCCACCAGCAGCAACGCCAGGGACAGCAACAGGCAGGACCCGCTGAGCACCGCGAACTTCCAGGCGCGCACCAGGGGATCGCCGCCCGGTTTACGCCCGGCCATCCAGGCCCCCAGCGAAGTGCCGCCCAGAACCGTGGCCAGCATGGCCACAAACGCGTAAGTGGTGCTGCCGCGGTAGAGCACGAAGGACAACGCCCGGCTGAATATGGTCTCGGCGCCCAGCAAAGCGAACCCCTGTACCGCCACCAGCAACAGCACCCGCTTCATGCGCGAGTCTGCCGCCGGAGTATTTCCATCCGCGTTCGCCGGTTCGGGTACATCCGGTTGCATCCGCCAGTACATGCCCGCGACCACCGCGGCCACCAGTAGCTTGGTGCCCGCGGCCAGAAGCAGCGTACCCCGCATCCCCACCGAGGGGATCAGCACCAGACCGGACAGCAGGCAGCCGAGCAGCGCCCCGCCGGTGTCCAGCGCGTAAAGCACGCCCGCGCGGCTGCCCCGGCCGGTCTGGTCCAAATCCCGCACCCGGGAGGCCAGCGGGAACAGGATCCCCAGGGGAAGCGCGGCCAGGGTAACCGAGATCAACCCGAAGAAGAAGGCCACCTTGGCCGGCAGCAGGAAAACCAGGTAGGGCAGCGTGGCCGCCAGGGCGCCCACCAGTTGAAGAAAAGCAAAGGTTCGCGCCGGCCGCCGGTCGCGGTCTCCCCATTCGGAACCGATCCAGGCACCGGCCCCCAGACCACCCATGAAGGCCGCCAGCACGCAGGCGATGGCCTCCACCGCGCTCCCCATGGCCAGCGCCATCAGCCGCGCCCAGACCACCTCCAGCGCCAGGGTGGAAGCCGCTCCCAGAAGGTACACTGATGCGAAGATGTTACGTGCTGCTCCAAGCGGATTCATACGCGCTCGTCTGGTTTGTGGGTGCGCCGGTTGGTAAAATAACTTGTCATAATTGACTTTGCAAATCCGGTTGCATAGCCTGACATCATGGAGAAACGCCGATCGGTACTGGTAGCCGTGTTGCTCAGCCTGGCCATGCCGGGCCTGGGACATCTCTATTGTGGCAAGCAGAAACTCGCCCCGGCATTCTGGGCGCTCTCCTTCCTGGGTTGGGGGATCTTTTTGATCGCTTACGGAACCGGGGCCCTGGGGCTGCGGACGGCCTACCCGGCCATGCTGATCGCCCTCCTGCTGGTCTGGGCGGGCTCCGGCGTACATGCCGGCCTGACCGCCCGCAAGATCCGGGAGGGCTATAAGCTGCGCGGGTACAACTTGTGGTACTTCTACCTGCTTTTGTGGATCCTCTGCTGGGCCCTGCCCAACTGGGGCCTGTGGAAGTACACCCGCAGCAACGTGCTGGCCACCTACCCCCTGCTGGCCGACGGCATGGCCCCGACCCTGCTGTCCGGCGACTGGATTCTGGTGGACCGGCGCGCGGCCGCTCTCGACGACCTGACCCGCGGCACCGTCGTGGCGGCCGTCGATCCCGCCGACGGAACCACCGTGAGGATCCTGCGGGTGGCCGGCCTGCCGGAAGAAGTCCTGGAGCTGACCCCCACCCGGGCGCTGCTCAACAACGAAAAGGTTTCCCGCCGGGAGCTGGGGGAGGAGACCTTCCACCGCAAGACCCCCGAGGGGGCCTGGATCGATCAGGCGGTGTTACGGGTGGAGGAGGAGAGCGGCGAGATAAAATACAATCTCTTTCTCGATCCCGATCCTTCCCGCCGGCGCACCGCGCGGCTTCAGGCCGGAGCCGGCCAGGTGATCCTGCTGGGCGATAACCGCATCGACGCGATAGACTCAACCGTCTTCGGGCCGGTGCCGGTGGAATCGCTCCTGGGCCGCGCCATCCTGGTGCGCCGCTCGTGGGACCCCAAGACCCGCGAGTGGAGAAAAGAACGCAAGGGGATGGAAATCCGGTAGGGGCAGACCTCTGTGTCTGCCCTATCTTGACGCCACGTAGTTCAGCAGGCCGCCCTCGCACAGAATGTCCACCTGGCGGCGGCTGAGGCCGTGCTTGACCTTGAACTCGTAGCCTTTCTCGGGGCTGCGCACGCTGACCAGACTGGAACGCTTCAGTTCGTTCATGATCCAGGGCAGCTCCAGGCCATCGCCCTGCTGGAGGCGCTCGTAGGACTTGGAATCCATGAACTGCAGCGGGACGATGCCGTGGTTGATCAAGTTTGAGACGTGGATGCGCTCGAAGCTCTTGGCGATTATCACTCGCACGTCCAGGTAGCGCGGGCACATGGCCGCGTGCTCGCGGCTGGAACCCTCGCCGTAGCCTCTGCCGGCCACGATAATGTTGGCCAGCGACTCCCGTTTGTTCTTCTCCGCCCGGGCCACGAATTTGGGGTCGATGAGCCGGAAGGTATGCCGGGAGTACTCCGGAACATTGGAGCGGAACTTGAGCCAGCGGCCCGCCGGGAGTATGTCGTCGGTGGAGATGCCGTCGGCGAGCTTGAGGACCAGCTGTCCACTCAGGTGAGGCGCCAGTTTCTTGTTGATGGGAGGATCGACGATGTTGGGGCCGCGCACCACTTCGGCCCGGCCCTTCTTGGGCGGCGCTATGATCATCGAGTCGTCGATGGGGAACCGGCGGGGAATCTTGGGCCGCGGCGCCGGGCGCTTCAGATCCCGGGGATCGGTAAGCACCCCGCGCAGGGCGGTGGCCGCGGCGGTCTCGGGGCTTGCCAGGTACACATCCGCATCCGGAGTTCCGCAGCGCCCCTGGTAGTTGCGGCTGCTGGTGCGCACGCTCACCGAGCCGCTGCCGGGGGCCTGCCCATTGCCGATGCAGAACCCGCAAACGCTCTCGACCACCCGCGCACCCGCAGAAACGATGTCCTTGAGATAACCGCGCTCCATGAGCGTGCGCAACACCTGCCGGGTGGCCGGCGCCACGACCAGGCTGACGTCGGGATGTACCCGGTTCTGCCGGAGTATCAGGGCCACCTTGGCCAGATCGTTATAAGCGCCGTTAGTACAGCTGCCCACCGCCACTTGCTGCACCGCAATCCCGCCGGCCTCGCGCACCGGAACCACTTTCTCGGGGCTGTGAGGCAGAGCCACCATGGGAACCACCCGGTCAAGCTCCACCTCGATCTCGTCGGCGTACTCGGCCTTCTTGGATGCCCGGATCCGGTGGAAGCTGCGCGCGCGCGCCTGGGCCCCCAGGAAAACGCGGGTCACCTCGTCGGAGGGAAACAGGGAGGTAGTCACGCCCAGCTCCGCGCCCATGTTGGCGATCGTGGCCCGCTGGGCCACGCTGAGCGCGGCTACTCCGGGTCCCCCGTATTCCAGGGCGGTGCCCACGTTGTTACGCTTGGCCAGTCTGCCGATGATGTGCAGGATGACGTCCTTGGCGGTGCACCAGGGTTTCAACCGTCCGCGGAGCAACACCCGGGTGACCGCCGGACAGACGAAATAATGCGGCGCGCCGGTCAGGGCTACCGCCAGTTCCAGACCGCCGGTGCCGATCGCCAGCATGCCCAGCCCGCCCAGGGTGGTCACGTGGCTGTCGGCGCCCAGCAGCAGTTGTCCGGGGACCGCGAAGCGCTCCAGGTGGATCTGGTGGCCGATGCCGTTGCCCGGTTTGGAGAAATGCAGCCTGAAGTGAGCGCAGGCGGTCTGCAGGAAGCGGTGATCATCGGCGTTCTCCGGGCCATCTCCCAGGGTGTTGTGGTCGATGTAGCAGATGGCCAGCTTGCCTTTCAGCCGCGGCTTCCCCAGCTTGCCCAGGTGCAAGAATACCATTGTCCCGGTCCCGTCCTGGGTAAGCATCTGGTCGGCCCGAATGCCTATTTCCTCCCCCGGACCGATGCTCCCCGAGACCAGATGGTCCTGCAGGATCTGGTAGATGGCAGGCATGGCCATAGGCGCGCCCCTTCCATGTAACCGGTTGGCGCCCATACTAGCTTGGTGATCCTCCGGGAGCAAGGCTTTTTGGAACTTGCAACTTTCCGATTCGTAAAGGTATGCTGGCGCCATGGGAGAACAGGTAGCCAAGACGGCCTCCAACCTTTTGCCGCTGCTGATTATTTTGTTCGTCATCTTCGCGGTGCTGATCGGCGCCGCCATCCTGCTGCGCATGCGCGTACGCAAGGAAACCGGCCTTCCCGGGGGCAAAAGGCGCAACCTCAAGCCGGTGGACATGCGCTCCGGCGACGTGATCACCATCCTGGGCCGGACCTTCAACGTCATCTCCCGCGTCCCCCTGGACGCACTCTTCTCCTGGTGCAGCCTGGAGGGTGAAGACGCCCCCGCCCGGCTGTGCTTCAACAAGGATCTTTCCGAGGCCAGGTATTTCCCCGGCCAGGGAGAGCTTGAAGGCAACGATCCCTTCCCGGAGGAGATCAAGCGCGAGGAAGGCGCCTATAAGCGCGACGCCGACCCGCTCCCGGTGGGCGACGACTGGAAGGTGGCCATCTACCAGGGCCCCCCCGACCGCTACCTGGCCTCTGAATCCCGCGCCGACAAGAAAATCCTCTGGCGCGGCAAGTCCATCCCCCCCGAAGGCGTAACCATCCTCGAAGAGAAGTGAAGTTACCTGCCCGTGCCCGCGCGCGTGCCCGTGCCCGGCTTACCGCAGCCTTCTCCGCATCCCCCCGATAAACACCAGCACCACGATCTCCGGAAAGAACTTCATCACCCCCCGCAGCGGAGCCCCGCGGACCCTCGCTCCCGCCGTGGCCGCCGCACAAGCCCCGCCCCCGCCGCCGGCGCAAGCCCCGCCCCCGCCGCCGGAGCATCCGCCGCCGCCTCCGCCGCTGCAGCCGCCGCCCATGTCGCCCTCGCACCCGCCCGAGCCCCCGTCGCAGCCGCCGGCGTCACCCTCGCAGCCGCTGCAGTCCGAGCCGTCGGCGGTGTCGCCCTCGCAGCCTCCGGAAGAATCGGGATCGGTTCCGCCGCAGTCGCAACCCTGGGGATCGTCGACATAATAGATGTCCCCGCTGCAACTGGTGTCTATATAGGTGGCGTCGCCGTGGGTATCGGGCACGCCGTACTTGTCGCGCAGCTTGCCCGGGGAGGGGTCGGTGAAGAACTGCCCGTCCAGGAAGACCCGGCACCCGGGATCCGCACCGGTGGGATCGGCGAATATGAAGGCGAAGTCGCCCTCCACGGCGCCTTCGTCGTCCTCGTGGAAGAGAACGTCGACTATCCAGACATCCCCCACGACGGCCTCGCCCTCGAAGAGCACCTGATCGTCCCAGGTCTCCAGGTATTCGGCCCGGATGGCCCCGTGGGGCATGGGAGTCTCGCCGTCCAGCGGAGCCATGGTCAGATCCAGGTCCAGAAGCAGCATCCCGTATCCACGGCCGTAAGGCCCCACGAGATCGAAGCCGCCCCAGATCATCACGCCGTTGGAGCCGAAACCCGAGGCGTCCGAACTGAAATAGGCCCGCCCCCGGAAACGCTCGTCGTCCTCCGGCACCGGGGGGTACTCCTGAAGCACCGTCTCCTCCTCGGCCAGCCAGTGGAAATGGATGCTTCCCGGGGCGTCGATACCCGCCCGGGCCGGGAAGCTGATTCCCAACAAGAGCAGCAGGATGAAGTAACGCCAGACCATCAGAAGTGAAACCCCAAAGTGGCGGTAACGCTGCTCCAGCCCAGCTCGGCGTCGGTAACGCTGCCGCCCATCATGTGGGTGATCATGTCGCCGTACTCGTCCTCGGCCACGAAGCGGTAGTCGTACATGATGCCCACCGACAGCCAGCGGTACAGGCGCAGGTTCAGCCCGGCGCCGAAGTCGACCACGGTGAGGTTCTCGTCATACTCGGTCAGCGTCCGGCCGCTCTCGGTGTACTTGTTCCGGGAGAACATGGTCCCGGCTCCCACTTCCAGGTTGAGCCTCAGGTACCAGAACAGCGGGATGACCGTGCGCAACCCGCCGACTACGCCGGTGTACGAACGTTGGACGCAACCGGTGGATTGGCGCTCGGCGATGAAGACTTCGTCGGAGCCGAAGAAGGACTGGGAGGCCTTCAGGTACAGGTAGAAGCGTGGGGGAAAGCCCTTGAACTTCCCGCCCACCGCCAGGACCGCGCCGGACTCAAGTCCCACCGCGTCCTCTTTCTCGAATCCCGAGTTGAAGGTCACTCCGGTGTACGGCTCCACCAGAAAATGGGTCCCTCCGGCCGAGGCCGTCGGGGGAATCAGGAAAAACAGGGAAATAATCATAAAAGACAATCGCTTGAACAACATGGGTCACCTCATCGGGTCGGAATTCATTCCATCATAAAAACGGCTCTGCGGCCATCTAATCGCAAGAGACGTGCCAGCCGCCCGATGATATTCAGGAGTGCTGCAATTCCAATCGATTAGGAGCGCCCTGAGCCCTGGAGGCACCGGTGGATACCCAATACGATCCTTCCAAAATGGAATTTCTACCATGTGAACTGGCGTCACAGAATCACATGACGAAGACTACCCCGGCTTCGATGGTGTTGAAGGGGCCGGTCAGATTCATGGTGAAGATGCCGAAATAGCCGGAAAAGATGATGTCCACGTTGATGAAGACGTGGATCAGATCGGTGATGTAGATCTCGCCCCCGAAATGGGCCGGGACACCCTGGAAAACATAAGCGGACGTCTGGGACTGGGCGCTGTGGTGCACGAGCAGAAACGGCCCGATCTCCCCGTAGAAGCAACCCTCCTTGATCTTCATGCCGATCATGAACGTGGGCCACAGAGCCACTCCCTCGGGCAAATTCGAAACCGCCCCGGTCACGTCGCTGTAGAATATTCCGTAGGCCTTCAGGGTGAACGCGTAGGCGAAGGTGCTCTGGCGCCCGTGCAGGTTGACCTTGGCGCCCCCGCCGAGCATCCAGGTGTTGCCCAGGTCCTGCCAGGGGGCGTAGGCGTCCACGATCAGGTCCAGGCGATCCATCAATCCGATATGCGCCCCGACCGAGGTGAACATCAATCCGCCCGACAGCCGCAGTCCGAAGTTGCCGGCGGGAAGCGTGTGCGGCCCCATCAGCATGGGTTTTTCCTCGATGGGTTTCTCCCGGGGCTCGTCCAGTTCCTCCCAGCGGGACTCGTCCCAGTCGTCGTCTTCTCCGGCGACCGCCGGTGGAGCGGTGAAGGCCAGCAGCAGAACGGCAAGTGTCAGGGTCCCCCGCATGATCGCTCTCCTCTCATTGACAGGGTGTTGTCAAGGCCAGCACGCCGGTCGGCGTCCACCAGGTATCCAGGGAACAGTCGCCATCCGTGTCCACCATGCGCTCCCGGGCGTCGGGCACCCCGTCGGAGTTGGCGTCGGTCTCCCAGTCGATGGAGCCGGTTCCGCCGTTCTTGGGCAGCAACCGGTTCATCACGTCCTTGTTGGTGGTCTCGTCGGCGAAGTTGTCCAGGCGGGCCACCAGGTGATCACCGTTGACGTCGACCGCCTCCAGCAGACGCCGGTTGCCGGGCCATTCCTCGGTCCCGCCCCAGTTGTCCCCCGCCCGGCCCCAGGTGTACTTGTAGCCGATGCGGGTTCCCACCGGCAGGACGAAGGCCACGCTCCACACCGAATCGCCGGCCTTGTCGTCCCCGTGGGTGCCGTCGTCGTACATGGGGACCTTGTTGGGCACCCAGGCGCCCAGCAACTGGTTGTAGGTCTCGTCGGTAACCGGGCTTTCGGGGTGCAGGCCGGCGGCGAAGAACATGCTGGCCCCGGGCTGGTCCTCGGCCCACAGGAAACGGTCGAGGGGGTCGCAGTTGCCGTCTTTGGTGCCTTCGCTGAAATCGACGGCGAACACCACCTGGATCATGGGCTGGTCGTAGCCGCAGGCGGCGAAGTAGTCCTGCTCGTCGCAGTAGCAGGCCTTGAACTCGAAGGCCGAAAGCGCCGCGGCCATGGCCGCGTCGAACTCGGTGGTGGTGTCCTCGTCGTCGTTGTCGTCGTCGTAGTCGATCGGATTGTCGAGAATGAAATCGGGATGCAGGGCGCTCTCGATGGCCAGGTAACCGGCGGTCAGCACCGGAGCCCGGAAACGCGGGGCGCTGCCCCGGTCGCAGTCGGTGCAGGCGGTTATGGCCGCCACCATATCGTAGAACACCTGAACCTCCCCGGCGCCGGACAGGCCGGCGACATCGTCCAGGGCGGTCTGCAGGGTATCGGCCGGATATGACGAAAGGCTCCTTTGAGCGGCCGAAGCCTGTCCCTCCACCAGCAGGCAGGCAGCGGTCTCGCGGTTGTCGATCCCGTCGAAGTCGCCGGCTGTGGTGGTCTCGCCGTCCGGAGCCGAAGGCAGCAGGGCGCGCAGGGCCACGGTGCCCCTCTGGGCTGCGACCACCATCCCGACGAAGCGCTCGCCGGCGGGAAAAGTGGCGGTGAACTGCTCGCCGGCGACGGTCACCGCCGGCGACAGTTTCACACCGGATCCCGAAAAGAATTCCAGGTCGCGCGCATCCAGTCCGGGGATGCTGGCGGCGGGAATGCTTCCGGTCACCACCGCCGGCTTGGGTTCTTCGGTGATGCCCGCGTCGGGGGTTGGGTGGTTTTCGGAGGTGGCCAGGCCCAGAAATCCCTCGAATCCGCAGGCGGTGAAAGCCAGCAAGGCCAGTATCGCCGTTATTCTGGTCATCGCTCGCCTCCTCACCAGGCCACTTCCAGGGCGGCCTTGGAGCGGATCACCCCCCAGAACTGCTGCGGGTCGCGCTCACCGCGCCACTGGTCCTTGTAGAGGTACTCGATATAGTAGCGCAGCGCAGCGCCGCCGAAGTTGAAGGTAACCAGCAAGAACGGCTTCACCTTGGTAGTCTGGTACCAGGCGTAGCCCATGGAGGCGCTGCCGTCGCGGTTCTCCTCGTCCCACCAGTCGAACTGCGCCCCCAGGCGCACCTTGATGGCGTCGGTGAGCGGATAGGCCAGGGAGAACCGCCCGATGGAAATGTCCCCGCGGTAGTCGTCCGAGAAGGACGCGGGATCGCTCTGATCGGTGCTGCGCTCGTCCCGGTCCATTATCTGCTTGAACTTCAGAGAGATCTCCAGGCCGGCCCCGACGTCCAGCAGGTAGCTCGCCCAGATCACCCCCACCACGGTGTAGCGCTCTTGATCCTCGCGGAAGACGCTGCGGGGGTCCCGGCCGCGGTCGATCGACTTGGGGTTGGCGTAGTCCCACAGGTCCACGTCGGTGTACCCGTCGGAATGCAGGAAGGAGGGGTAGACCGGCTCGCCCTCGCAGTTGTCGCAGTCGTACACCCGGCGGTTCTGCTGGTTGGTGTTGTAACCGATGAAGGTGCCCTCCAGCTTCAGGGTCAGCTCGCCGATCAGGTACTCGATCAGCAGGGTGCCGCCCTGCCAGCCGATGCAGGACTCGTAGAAGGGCTCGTCGAAATCCATGAACTCGTTGGCCAGGTTCAGGGTGGGCAACTGCCCGCCCTCGATCAGCCC
>Ga0272442_10003800_pt1 | contig 21015 bp, 14 predicted proteins | sample SSMForm2O_FD_200262 | JGI IMG/M metagenome (GOLD analysis project Ga0272442, IMG submission 200262) | Marine sediment archaeal communities from Little Sippewissett salt marsh, Falmouth, MA, United States - SSM-Form-2O | ecosystem: Environmental > Aquatic > Marine > Wetlands > Sediment ... | reverse complement strand
CGTTGCCCATGCCGGCCTTGCCCTGGTACTCGAAGCCTCCATCCCAGCGTCGTTCCAGATCATAGAACCAGGTGTTCTCGTGCAGGAAGGCAGAGCACGCCGGTTGCCCAGCACGGGCGGCGCCCAGAGGCCCCCACAGCATGCTGAAGAAGTTGCCGGTATGTCCTTCTTCACGCACGTCATGCGATGCGACCGTCATCTGGCTGCAGAAGCGGGTGGCTTTGGCGTCGGCGAATGCTGCGAAGGCCACTGCGGCAGCCGACGTCTTGCCGTTGTCGTCGTGCTTGTCAGGCGCCGTGAGGTTGTCCCCATAGGTGACGCTTCCCATATCGATGAAGTATGCCAGGAACTCGTGGGCGCGTGTGATCGCCTGCTCGATTTCGGGATGGGTCACACCACAGCGTTTCGCCAGCACAAGGGACATCCAGCAGATCGTGCTGGCCTGGTTCATGCTGCCATAGCCGCCCAGGGCTCCGTGCGGCTTGCCTGTGAACTTGTCGGGAAGGGCCATGCCATGGCCCCATGTCCCGCTGCACGCCTGCCCCAGCGCCATCGCCGTGCTGTACTTGCGAATCGCTGGCAACACCGTCTCGTCGCGTGTCAGGAGAAAATACTCACACAGCAGCAGATTGGTATACCCCCAGCTCCATGCGACGAGCCCCTTCTCCGGCGGCCTCTCTCCAGACACTGCGGTCTTGTCGACGATTGTGGCGATATGCTCCCTGATCACCGGCATGTACTGATCGTTGCCGGTCGCCATCAAGGCCAGTGTTCTGATCTTGGCCGGTATGCTCATTTCTCCTTGTTGGGGAGTGCCGCTGCGTATCAGGTAGGCGCATGCGTTGTCGAGGATCTTCTGGCTCTTCTCGCAGTTCCAGGGTGTCGTCGCACTATAGGATCCCATGACGGCGAGTCGAAGGGTCACCGTCTCTGTCGCGCCACTTCGCCAGCGAAGGAGTCCGAGCTGTCCTCTGCCCTCGCGCGACTCGGCCTGCGTGATGGCCCGTCCGAGCGCCTTGCGTGCGTCGGAACTGAAACGCTTCTGGCCGATGCCCAGAATCACATCGCCCTTTTGCAGGATGCCGTCCGCCGGCGAGCCCTTGTACACCTTCGTGATCAGGATCTGCCGCGCCTGTTGCGTCGTCTTGTCTTTGCCGTAGATCCACCCCCTGGCGCCCGTTGCACCCAGGTTCCGATCGACAGGCGTGCCCGTCTGTGTCAGCTCGATGGTGTCGCCTTTGGTGAAGTCAGGTTGGGGACTCCGGGGTTCGAGGTCGACTGTGCGCGGTGCGCTCCATCCCTTGCGCCACAGGATGACGGACAGACCTGCGTCGTTGCGATTGGCGGGAGCCGAGAACTCGCGAAACTGGTAGACCGGGTGCTTGTCGAACGGCTTGCCATTGACTCCCAGGAGAACGTCGCCTGCCTTCAACTGGCCGCTCACTGCTGAGTCGGAAGGCACGTGCGTGATGAGGAGTTGACGCGCCCTGTTGGCTTCCGCGGTCTTCTCTCCGTAGATCCAGCCGCGTGTGTCGTAGAAGTGCAGATACCAGTCAGGTCTCGGTCGCTTCTCGAATAGCACTTTCGGGTCCGGCCCCTCGCCCTTGAGCAGATCGGGGATTGCTCCCTGGCCGCGCCTTGCCCCATCGGCGGCGGCGTCCGAGCGCGCGCCGGCGCCCGCCTGTCCTCCATTCTTCGCGGCCTTCGGCGTGCTCTGACAGCCAGCCGCGATCACCAGCAGACACGCTACGGCAATCCTCATTTTCCAGTTCTCCGCTCTCATGTGTTCAGCTATCTACGCGCTCACTTCTTCTCCATCCCCAGCATGGCTTCGGCAGAGGCTTTGCCGATCTGCCCGAGGGTCCTGGCGGATCCGAAATAGTGGTAGCCCTGGTGCGAGGCGGCGTGTTTCCAGAACGCGTCATCCTCTTCGGTCACCAGCTTGGCTCGATACTCTCTGACGCAGGCCTGCTGCTGCACCTTGGTCATCGTGCCGTCTTTGTTGGCGTGGTCTTTGAGCATGGGCGCGGTCTTCGGATCGTCGCCGATGTAGTCGAAGGTCTCGATCCGGGCGTGGCCTTCCATGTTGGACTGCCCGGCTAGGATGTAGACCTTAAGCGGCTCGCCCTGGGCTCCGGCGGCCAACAGCGCCGCACCGAACGCCGCCAAGACGATCATCCGGGTCTTCTCAATGTCACGTTCCTTTCCGTTCGTATTCACGTGTTCCGCGCGAGAGCACAGCCGTGTCAGCGCGTGGAGGTCCTCCGCGGTACACCAGCGGTCATCATCTCCTTGAGTTCCGCCAAGTGCTTGGCGTACACGCCGCGCGGAAGGCACTTGTGCTTCGTGCACAGCGACGCCGCCATGCCGATGACTTCGCCCATCATTCCCGTCGTGCGCTGGACGCGCACCGTGCCCAGCGCGACGTGCGTGACGCTGATGCTGCGACCTGCCATCATCAGGTTGTCTATGTTGCGCGAGTACAGGCAGCGGTAGGGGATGGGATACGGCGTGATCTTCAGGTGCTTGGCCACCGACTGGAAGGCGTCGCATGCGCACTTGGGCTTGCGCGGGTAGTGCAGATCGATGGTCCATGTGGTCGTCACGCTGGCGTCGTCGAAGGGGCGCCGCCCGACAATGTCCTGCTGCTTGAGAACGACGTCGCCCATGAGCCGGCGCGACTCACGCTTGCCGCCGATATAGGCGATCCAGGTCAGCTCGCGACGTGCGTACTTGGCGCGGAAGCGCTCGCTGTTCTTCAGCACCGACCAGTTGCCGAAGATCACGCGCAGCGCGTAGTCCCGGATATGCTCGATCTCCGCGACCTGGTCGCGGTCGGCCCCGGTCTCCCAGTTCCAGTCGCCTTTCATCGTCGGCACACAGGTCTTGTCGGTGAACTGCACGGCCCAAGGGACGGCAGGGAACGTGGTGGCCTCTTTGGCCTGACGGCTCTTCCACTGCATGGACGTTCCCATCACCAGCTTGTCTTCCTGGATCGGGGCCAGTGTCTCGCCCGTCTCCGCCCGCGACTCACGACCGACCCGGAAGTCAGCCTTCGCCAACGCGCCGAGATTGCCGTCCCCGGTGCAGTCGACGAAAAGACCGCCTCTGAGCCGCGTGCGCTCGCTTGTGCGGATGTTGTGTGCGATCACCGAGGCGATCCGGCTGCCGCGCATGGTGACGCCGTTGACGTGGCAGTTCAGGAACAGGGTCAGGTTCGGCTCGGCCAGCACGGCCTGGAGCTTCTCGTCGTCGCCATAGTTCGACGCCGGCCCTGCGTTGTGCTCCTTCTTCTCCGGATGCTCCTTGATGATGGCAAGCACCTCTTGGCTGCGGGGCAGGTGGGGCGCCTTCTTGGCGTCCCATAGCGTCCAGTGCCCGACCGGATCGATCTCGTCCACCAGATTGCCCAGGTTGACGTACGGTTTCTGCCGGATCAGCCCGGACAGACCGACACGCACCTCGGAGCTGTTGTTGCCGCCCAGAACCGGCCGATTCTGGACGAGGGACGTGCGGCAGCCGTGCCGCGCCGAACTGATCGCCGCGCAGATCCCGGCGATGCCGCCTCCGACAACGACGACGTCGTAGCGTCCCTTGTCCACCGGCTCCGCCGGCAGGTTCAGCAGCTTGTGCCGGAACGGCGCCAACCTGTCCAGGCTGTTCGGCGGCGCCAGCGAAGCGTCGGTGGTGAGGAGGATCGCATCGCAACGGCCGTTGAACCCGGTCAGGTCGTGTAACTTCAGTTCCAGGGCGCCGGCGGGTAGTTCGAGGCTGCCACCGTCCTGCCAGTGCCAATCGGCGCCGGTCTCGCCGAAGGTCGGCGTCAGCGCCCTGCCGTTCAGCAACACCTGGAACAGCCCCGGCGAGCCCTTCGCCAGCATGGACGGCCGTGTGTCCGGCCGCTTCCACTGCCCGACCCAGTCGCGGGTCCGCGCCCAGATCCTGTAGGTTCCTGCCTCAGGCAGCTCAACAGACGTCACTGCATCTGCGACCGGCCGTCCCAGCCCGTGCGCCATGGCGTAGGGAGACCCCATCTGGTCCATCGACTGCTGATCGACGGCCCAGCCGCCCGGGTCGGTGAACGACTCAGCCTCGACCAGCACGGACGCAGCCCGGCTGTGCGTGGCCAGCAGCCCAACCCCACACGCCGTCAGAACGACCACCAGAGCCTGCTTCACGGCACATCTCCTTCTGTCGTCAGTTCGTCTGCCGCATGGCTTCCTCCATTGGACTACCCGACCAGGCTGTGGACCTTCAGCGGTTTCCTGGTGGCCGTTGCGCTGCTGGCGAACGCAGCCGCCAGGGCAATCACCCACATCATCTTCACGGTTGCTTCATTGCTCCCTTCCTGTCAGTCCTATTGGAGAGGAGCTTCATCTCGCCAGCCGTAGTTCTTCTTTCTTCAGGCCTTCAATGTAGAGATCCATCTGCCCGACGGGATGATACTCCTCTGTCTCCCGGTCCTTCTCGTAGCGCACAACGCCGAAGGCGGCCAGGGTGTTGGTGCCCTTTTTCAGATGCTGGGTTTCCTTCTTGCTCAGCATGATGTGGCGATATTCCGGGAAGTGAATGAACCAGATATAGGTATGGATTTTGTGGCCGTTCAGGTAGATGTGATATCCCTGGTCCGCCAGGATGCTGATGCGGAGGTAATCGTAGTCGAGGTCGTTCACATCGAAGGTCGTGCGCATGGCGAGGAATTCGCCGTCGCCCCAGTCGGAGCTGTTCTTGAAGGAGAAGTCGGGTCTGTACGTCCAGAACCGCCCATGCCCGTGCGCCTTGAACGCCCCCACGCCGATGGGCGAGCGGCCGGACTTCCACTTGCTGTCATCGAAGCCGGGGATGTACCATCGGTCCATGCCTGCCGGAAGCGTCACATTCCGCAGGCGCTTGGGCGGACCAATCCTCGGATGGAGCTTCTCCTCCGCCGTCAACGGATCGAATGAGCGGAAGCGCCAGGTGCGCTCTGTCGGCTTGGGCGTGCCGAGCGGTTGCCAGCCTGCAATTGGCTTCTTCAGCCTGGTCAGCTCGATGATCATGTCGATCAGTTTGGGGTCGGGCCTCTCGGCCGCCTCGTGACGCCTGATCAGCTCTGAACGAAAGTCATCATAGAGCATGTCGGCCAGTCGCTGTTTCCGGCCAGCGGGAACCTGCTCGAGCGCAGGATACAACCCGATGAAGCGGTCGTGTATCTTCCCGTCGGGAGCCTTCACGATGCTCATCAGATCGGAGGTACCCAGCGACTTCAACAGGCCGCCGCGAACGAGCACTTCTGCAAGGTCTGCTGCGGCCTCCGGCGCGTGCGTGATGGATGCCAGGGCCACTTCAATGACGTTGGCCGCTCCTTCTCGAGAGCGCTCGTACTTACCCACGTCCGGCAGGATCTCGCTCTCGAGCGCAGCGCGCTCAAAACCTGCGATGATCATCTTGCCCGCTGGGCTGTCGTTCCCGCACTTCTTCAATGCTCCCTTGAGTTGCTTGACCATCTTGTGGCGCGGGTTGTAGTTGTACTCTTTGATCATCATGTCGATCGTGGTCGGCAAGTGCTTGATGAAGAGCGCCTCGTCTCGCTGGAGCCCCATCAATGCCAGGAAGGCGGACTCCCGCAGCCACCAGTCATCGACGGTCGTCCACTTGAGGATGTTGGGGAGGTTCTCCTTGATCACCGGTGTGGGAGCGATGCTCAGCACGGTCAAGGCCCCGTCTATGACAAACCACGCCTCCTTGGGATCGCTCATGATCTTCGTGACTGCCTCGCCCATCGCCGGCGTGAACTGCTCGGGCTTGAGCGCGTGCCTGCCTGCGGTGGGACTCGTGAACCACGGGTTGCAGTCGGAGATGCCGTCGAGCGCGGCCCGGCGCAGACGTGGGTCTGGATCTCGCAGCAACGCTTCCAGTTCATCGTGCCGCCTGCTGAAGCTCAGGGCCTTGGCCGCGGCCGTACGAACGGCGCACCGTGCATGGCGGACGTTCTTGAGCATCACGTTGAGGTCAAGACCCTTGACCTTGTGAGGCCCATATTGCCCGCGGAGACCGTTGGGCAATTGCCGCCAGGGGATGTGGATCTCCTCTTCTTCTCCGTACTTGTAGAAGTCCTTGTGGTGTTTGGAGGTCAGGAACGCCAGGTCTGCCTCGTTCCCCCACAGACGCTCGGGCAGGGTGAAGTCCCTGGCGTACTTCGAGCGCGGCGCGCCGTTTATCTGGAGTTTCCTGAGCGGGGCAGTGTAGGCCAGCGCCAGCGAGATGCCCGCGTCGGTTGAATCCAGGGAGGCGTGACCGCCGGGAGCGTAGAATGCCCCCGAGGCCTGGCGGCCCAGGTCGTAGCGCCAGCGGAAACGCCGCATCGTCGTGTAGTAGAGGTCTGCGTCGTACTCGGTCATCAAGGCTCCGGCGATGCTGTGCCAGTAGATTTCCCAGTTGTATGCTCTGCCTGGCCAACTGGTGAGTGCGGACATCGCCAGGTATTCTTTGGCCTTCTTGTAGATGGTTACGTCGCCCTTCGCGAAGCTGGCGATGTGCATCACGCAGGCCGTTGCACCGTCCCTGCCGGCGGACCGCAGGTGGGCGGCCCAGTAGCGCTGGTCCGCAATGGGGATCGCGCCATGGCCGGCGAAGCGGTACCAGTGCTTGAGCGCACCCAGGAGCGTCTTGTCATCGACATCGACGCCGCACATCTTGCCGAGCAGGAGGGTCAGCAGGATCTGGTTGCCCGCGGAATGCATCATGCCGCCACCGGCCTCATAGGCGGGGTTGACTCCATGCCCCCAATGCCCCCAACCTACACCGTAGTGCTGGCGGTTCCTGGCATCATCACAGTAGTACCGCAGGATCGGCAGGACGGATCTGTCACCGGTGCGCAGGTAGTATTCGGCGCAGGCAACGCCGTTGTAGCCGTTGTGCCAACTGTGATCGCCGATGCCCTTGACGCTGCCGTCCTTCGCCAGGAACTGGGCGAAGTACTCCTTTACGCGTGGCACGTACGCGTCGTCACCGGTCGAGAGCAGAAACAGGCACGCGAGGGCATTGAGGAAGCTGTATTCCTTCAATCTGTCCTTGCGTGAATAGAACTCGGCGGCCCGTTTGATGATCTTCCCGGACTTGTCGCAGTTCAGCGGGAAGGTCTTGCTGTACGCACCCAGGACCGGGATCTTGATGGTGACCTGCCTGGCCACGCCGTTCTCGCCCTGCTTGACGTCGACGGTCACCACGCCATCGGTCGCCTCGGCCTCGGTCAGTGCACTGCCGAGCACCACAAAGGGGTTCTTCCCCTTGAGCAACGCGCCGTTGACGCCCAAGATGATGTCGCCCTTGTGGAACTTGCCATGGGCCGGGGTGTTCGGCTGTGTGCCTTCCACGGCAACCGTTACGCCTTTGTAGATGCGCGCCTCGATGCCGGTGACCCCGATCGGGCCGAACTCACACTCTCCGCCTGGATTGGGACGCATGCCGTAGATCTGCGGCTCCGTGTAGTAGTCTGCGGCCAGAGCTGGCGTGGTCCGCAGAACCACCACGGCACTTACCACCAATAGACACATCTTCCTGGCGTTCATAGGAGGCCCTTCCTGTCTACATGGTCCCGTGAAGGGGAGATGCCAGACGTCTGGCCGCCAGTGGCCGCCTCTCGTCTCAGGCAGTCGCCTCCGTGCGAGCTGTCCTGAATGTATCCACCATGGATACGCCTGCGGAAGCTCGCGTGTGCGGCTTTGCCTGAAGACGAGAATCGGCGCACTGGGCACGCGCAGGCTGTCCGAGAGCCTGGCTCTGCCAGTTCATGCTATCACTCGCTCCCGTCACGAGATGCTGGGCTCACGCCCAGACCTGGTGGGAAATGCGGGCTAGCGACTTACTTTTTCTCCATCTCCAGAATGGCTTCGGCAAAGGCCTTGCCGATGAGGGCGTAGGTCTTGGCGCAGCCGAGGTAGTGGTAGCCGGCGTTGGAGGCGCCGCGCTTCCACATCGTCTCGTCTTTGGGTGTGATCAGCTTGGCACGGTACTTCTCGAGGTATTCGCGCTGCTGCTGGGGCGTCATCTTACCGTCTTCGTTGGGCTGGCCTTTGGTCTTGTTGCGCAGGTGGCGGCTCATGTTCCTCACCTGGCCGAACTTGTCCGCGATGGCCTCGAGGGGCTTGTCCCAATACGCGCCGGTCCACACGGCGGCGACATTGCCCTTGAACTCGGGGAGCTTGGCCGGGGCGGCCATGGCGGCGCGGAAGTTGGCGTGCGTCGTCTTGTACCGCGGACTGTAGTCCTCGCCGATCGGGCCGCCGACGCCCATCACGCCGATGACGAAGGGCATCTTGGGGGCCTTCAGGTCCTTGCGGACGTCGCGGATGAAGGCCGCCATCCACTCGGCGTACTTGGCGTAGCCGACGCCCGGCTTGCCGCGGTTGGGATAGGTGCCGCTGTCCACCATGTCGTTCCAGCCCTGGAACCAGGCGAACCCGGCGATCTGGTAGCCGTCCTTGGCGTCGTAGTCTGGCACCACCCGCTTGATGTCGCCGAGCACATGCTTGACGTGCTTGATCATCAGCCGATAGTAGTGGCCGGTTCTGGCGGCCTTGTCGGCCTTGGCCTGCTCGATGTCCTTGCCCCGCTTCTTGAAGTTCTCGAGCTGCGCCTCGCTGAACTCGTAGGGTCCTGCGCTCGGCGGGCGGAAGTCGGTGTTCAGCGACTTGCCGCCCCAGGCGGCCTTGATGAGGAGGATCGGGCCGTCGTAGGCCTTGGACATATAGATGCCGAAGGTGAACTCGGGGCCGATCTTGCCGCCGTCTTCCGCCGGGTTCCTGCGAGACCCGTAGCCGGCTGTGAGCTTGCCGAACCCCTCGCCCAGCCTGTCGCCTCCCCCGGTCAGATACGAGATCCACACCTTTTCGCACACGCGCGGCTTGCCGTCGGCGCCGCGCATCAGCTCGAGCATGGGCGCGGTGGCCGGGTCGTCGCCAATGTAGTCGAACGTCTCGATCTTGGCCTGGCCCTCCATGTTGGACTGGCCGACCAGGACGTAGACCTTGAGCGGCTTGGCCTGGCTCTCGCCGGCCAGCAGCCCCACCACGCACGCCACCACGGCAACCACCAGAGATTTCTTCATGCCAGCCTCCTGTTCGTTTTCACTCCCCCCTTGGGTTCCCCGGATGGGGTACTGCCCACGCCAGTCGCGGGCGTGGGCCAGCATTGTACCACCTCGTCGAACCCCGCTCAATCGTTGTCGGATGCGAGGAGACAGGCATGGGTCTGCCACCGGGCCGCGATGCTGCTTGGGAGAGCATCAGCCGGGTGGTGGTTCTCGCGACCGTGTTCGCGGTCAGAGGAGCGGGAGTTGGACGGGGGCTCGGGTTTCGTAGCAGCGCTGGGCGGCGAAGACCACCTCGTGGGTCTGGATGGCGTCGTCGAGGTTGCAGTGGGACTCGCGGTTGGCGAGCACGCAGTCCACGAAGTGGTCCATCTCGCCCTGGAAGGGGTGGTGGGAGACGTCGGCGCTGTCGGGGAGAATGGTGGGCAGCTCCACCCAGGCGGTCTGGCCGGGGAACTTGTGGGACCAGATGCGGTTGTCGCGGATGGTGCCGCGGTCGCCGAAGATCTCGATGGGAAAGGTGTAGGGCATCACGCAGTCGCTGTTGACCGAGACCTTGCCGATGGCGCCGTTGGCGAACTTGAGCAGGCAGACCTCCAGCCCGTCGTACTCGAGCGGCTTGTCGGTCTTCTTGAACTGGTTGGCGAGGTAGTCGAACTCGGTGTCGGCTCCCTTGCGCCAGCCGCCGGAGTAGGCGAAGACTTCGGTGACGTCTGCGGCCTCGAACTCCCCGCGCCCGGCGAACCATCGGGCAGCGTCCACGGCGTGGCAGCCGCCGACGAGCAGGGCGCTCACGCCGGTGGCCTTCTTGCGGGCATCGTCGTAGCCGGTCCACCAGCTCCCGATGTCGTGCTCGTAGTCGGTTTCCACGTAGTAGACGTTGCCGAGGGCATCGTCGGCGACCATGGCCTTGACGGTCTGGAAGAGGGGGTTCCAGCGGAGGACGAAGCTGACGATGGTGTGGACGCCTGCGGCGCGGACGGCGGCCCGCATCTGGCGCATCTCGTCCACGCTGTTGGCGATGGGCTTCTCGATGACGATGTGCTTGCCGGCCTCGGCGGCGGCGATGGTGTTCTCGGCGTGGAGATGCTGCGGGGTGCACACGGAAACGATGTCGACCCCCTCGTGGGTGAGGGCTTTCTCGTAGCTGTCGAAGCACGCCACGTCGGCCAGGCCGGCCTCGGTGGCTCGGGTGCGGCAGCTCTCGAGCTTGCGGCTCGAGATGGCGACGATGCGCGTGTGGGGGTTCTGGGTGAAGGCTTGGATGTGCTGGGTGGAGACCCAGCCGGCTCCGTGGATGAGCACGCCCAGTTGCTTGTCGGCCATCTTCGGTTCCTCCAGTGTGGGTCGGTGGGAGCTCCAGGGGGGTGGGCTAGGTGGTCGTGTAGGTGCCGATGCGGAATCCTTCTTCGAGCATGGCGAGGAAGTTGTCGACGGGCACGTAGTTGGCCACAGAGTTTCCCGTGCCGAGCGCCCATCCACCGCCGGGGGCGCAGCGCTCGACGAGGAGGCGGGTGTGCTCGCGCACCTGGTCGACGGTGCTGCGCGAGATCTTGTCCATGTCGAATCCGCCGATGAGCGCGATGCGGTCGCCGTATCGGGCCTTGGCCTCCCAGACGGGCTCGATGGCGTCCTCGAAGGAGTGCCTGGCGTCCCAGCCGCAGGCGATGATGTCGTCCATCACTTCGGTGAGATTGCCGCAGGCGTGGAGGATGGCGGGCTTTCCGTGGCGGTGGGCGGCCTCCACGATTCTCGTGTGCCATGGGAACACGTAGGTGCGGAGTGCGGCGGGTGAGAGGAGGGTCTGGGTGCGGAAGCCGAGGTCGTCGCCGAGCATGATGGCTCCGACGGTGGCCTGTGCGGCGACGCGTTCGATGTGGAGTGCCATTCGGGAGCCGATGGCGTCGAAGACGTCGCGGACGAGGGGCTCGTCCTCGTAGAGGAGATAGCTGATGCCCTCGTAGCCCAGGAGCCACATGGCGTTTTCGAGCACGCCGCCCGGTCCGCCGCTGATGACCTTCATGCGGTCGGGCAGGAAGTCGGCGATGCGCTCGAAGGGCGTGTAGTCCACGGCGTCCATGTCGGGCCATGGGTACGCCTGGAAGTCGGCGCGGTCGGTGATGGTGCGGGAGCTTGCGAGGTAGTAGGCCCGCTCGCCCTGGGGGGTCATTCCGCGGGGATTCTCGTTCTTGGGGAATCCGAAGCCGTAGGCGCCGCAGTTGATGTAGTCGTAGCCGAGGGCGGTCATGTAGGCGATGTGCTGTCGCCAGGCGTGGGCTTCGCGGTCGGCGAGGGGTGCATCGGGGGGCGGCGGCTCCTGCCAGGCGCCCAGGGCGCGGAGCACGTCGTCCTGGATGTTCGAGAAGAGCTCGCAGAAGGGCACGCGGTCGGGCTCCCCCTGGCGGCGGAGGACCTTCTCGAGGCGGGCGAAGTCGGGGTCGGCTGCGATGGCGAGAGACCGTGTGGACATGGCCATGGCCCCAGAAAGGGCGGTGGGTCGACGATGCTCCGCTTGTGTCCGTGGCACGCCATTCTAGCCATCCGCCGCGAGGGGGGCAACCGCGCGGGCGTGCCCGCGAGGCTACGGCTTGGCGGGTGGGTCGGGCTGCTCGGTGAGCTCCTTCTGCTGGGGAGTTGCGCGGGCCAGGCGGTGCAGCGTGTCGCTCCGCCACACCGATTGGGTTCCGAGGTCGAGCGACTCGTGGGTGGCCTCGTACTTGTTCTTGAGGATGAGCGTGTGGAGGAAGTCCTCGCCCTCCCTGAATTTGAGAGTCCTGGCATTGCCGGAGATGGAGACGGACTTCATGACATCGATTCGGGCGGGGCGCATGACGCGGAGGGCGTCGCCATCGGTCTTGATGACCACCCAGAAGCCGGAGTCGCTCTCCCAGTACCCGCCCCAGGTTGTCCTGTCGAAGGGCGAGGCGTCCCACGCGGATCCCCTCCCGATCACGACGTCGCCGCGCATCCGGGCCGTGGCATCGTCCACGAGTTCCCTGAAGTCCGCCCGATGCTCGCGGGCGGGGCGGTACTGTGCGTTGAGGCCTCGGAGAACGGTGAGCACGCGCTGGAGATTGCCGTCCTCGATCTGGCCGATCGTGGTGGTGAGGAGTTCCTTGGTCGCGCTGCCGTACCACGCGTTGTAGTTGAGCTCGACCAACATGCCGACAAAGCAGGCGACGGCGAAGCTGCTGAGCAGTGCCAGGATCCCGAGGACGATCCGGAGTGCCCGCTTGCTCGAGAACTCCGAGAGCAGCCAGCCTAGCGGCAGACCCACGGCGAGTACGATCAGGACGACTCTGGTCATGGTACACCTCGCTTATGGCCCGGCGGGTACGGAACGGTTGCGTGTTCTCCGAGGGCGGGTGCGCCTGCGTGGGAGCTCCTTCCCTCAGGTGGATCGCGGTCCGGGGTTCGCCGATGGTGTGGTGCCTGGTCTGTGCTCGCGGGGGTCGTCTTCGGCGAGCGCCCTGAGGCGTTCAAGATACGGCTCTTCGGCGGATCGGCCGAAACGGTGGATGAGCCCGATGACCATACGGAACGGCGCCGGGATGCCGGCCTGGGAGAGGTCGACCGACTGCTCGAGGCGGCTGCCGCCGTCCTGGGGGATGAGCTCGTAGGACTCGACGGCGACGCGCGTGCGGCCGTTCGTCGTGAAAGTGTGGCGCAGGACGAGCCGGCGCGGCGGCTCGCAGGCGATGACCTCGACGGCCGACTCGCGATCGCGTCCCGACATCCTGTAGAGCGCCGTGTAGTGCTCTCCGAGGCGGACCGGCCCGTCGGCATCGCGGTCGATGGCCACGAGCTTGGGGTTCCACTCGGCCATGAGCACGGGGTCGGCGATGCGCGGCCACACGGCGTCGGGTGGAGCGCTGATGTCGATCTGGTCGCACAGCGGCATGGGCTGAAGCCTCGGCAGCGTCGCCACGGGCTGGCGGGCATCTCGGGCCAGCACCCACAGTGTGTCTTATGCCCGGATGGGGGCGAATTGTCAAGGCGCATCGTGAGGCGGCGGATCGTTGCCTCGCCTCCGGTTTCCTGCTATACTGCCCTGCGCTCCACGATTCCACACCTTCCACTGCCGGGATAGGAACGATCTGCCGATGGCTGCGAGACCTCCCAAGGACGTGACGGTGCACATGATCGGGAACGCCCACATCGATCCCGTGTGGCTGTGGCGGGCCGAGGAGGGCTTCGACGAGGTGCGGCGGACCTGCGCCTCGGCCCTCGAGCGGATGGACGAGACGCCGGGCTTCATCTTCTGCCGCAGCTCGGCGGCCACCTACGCGTGGCTCGAGGCGAACGAGCCCGAGCTCTTCGAGCAGATCCACCAGCGGGTGGCCGAGGGGCGCTGGTGCATCGTGGGCGGATGGTGGGTGCAGCCCGACTGCAACGTGCCCTGCGGCGAGAGCTTCGTGCGCCAGGCGCTCTACGGCACGCGCTACTTCATCGAGCGGTTCGGGGCCAACGTGCGGGTGGGCTACAACGTGGATTCGTTCGGCCACGCGGCTCAGCTCCCGCAGATCCTCAAAGGCTGCGGCCTGGAGAGCTACTGCTTCTTCCGCCCCGGCCCGCACGAGAAGACTCTGCCCGCGGGGCTGTTTGCCTGGCAGGCGCCCGACGGCTCGCAGGTGGTGGCCTGCCGCCCGCCGCACCACTACAACACCGGTCCGGACGAGATCGTCGAGCGCATCGCGCAGGCGGCGGAGCAGGCGCCCCTGGGGCTGGCGGACGTGATGTGCTTCTACGGCGTGGGCGACCACGGCGGCGGCCCCACGAAGGCCAACATTGAGAGCATCCTGGCCGTGGCCGCGGACCCCGAGGCGGCGAACGCGATCTTCAGCACCCCCGACCGGTTCTTCCAGGCCGTGGAGCCCCATCGCGGCGAGCTGCCCGTGGTGGCCGACGAGCTCCAGCACCACGCACGCGGCTGCTACAGCGTGCTGCGCGAGATCAAGACACGCAACCACGAGCTCGAGGGGCTGCTCCTGGCGGCCGAGAGCTTCGCCGCTCTGGCCCACGCCGCCTTCGGCGAACCCTCCCGCCAGGCCGAGCTGGCCGAGACCTGGCACACCGTGCTCTTCCACCAGTTCCACGACATCCTGGCGGGCACGAGCATCGAGGAGGCCTACGCCGATGCGTGGCCCGAGCTCGACGCGGCCCGCGAGCGGGCGATGACCGTGCTCACCACGGCACTCGAGAGCATCGGGATGCACATCGACAGCGTAGGCCAGGGGGAGCCGCTCACCCTGTTCAACTCGCTGGGCCTTGACCGCGACGAGGTGATCGAGGTGGCCCCGCAGGACGCGGTGGACGGCCGCGAGCCGGTGGTGCTAGACGAGCGGATGCGCGAGGTGCCCTCGCAGTGGGAGGACGGCCACGTGGTCTTCCCGCTCCACATCCGCTCGCTCGGCTACACCACGTATCATCTCGACTGGGAGCTCGAGCCCGAGGCCCGCGAGACCTCGCTCGCCGCGTCGCGCGACGCGCTGGCGAACAACCTGGTGCGGCTGGAGTTCGCCGGCGGCCGCCTCGCCCGCCTGATCGACAAGCGGAGCGGCGCACAGCTCCTGGCCGAGCCCGGTGCGTCGCTCGTGGTGCTGCGCGATGAGAGCGACACGTGGAGCCACGGCGTGGCCGCGTTCCGCGACGAGATCGGCCGCTTCGAGCCCGACGCCGAGCCCGAGGTGGTGGAGACCGGCCCCGTGCGGGCCGCCGTGCGCCTGCGCAGCCGCTGGGGCAACTCCACCGCCGAGCAGACCTTCTACCTCTACCACGACTCCCCCCGCATCGACGTGTTCCTCTTCGTCGACTGGCACGAGCGCCACACGATGCTCAAGCTTGCCCTGGCCACCGCCCTGGCCGACGCGACGGCCACCTGGGCGGTGCCCTACGGCGCCATCGTGCGGCCGGCGACGGGCGAGGAGGAGCCGATGCAGCGCTGGCTCGACCTCTCGGGCTCCATCGACGGCGCTCCCGCGGGCCTCGCGGTGATCAACGATGGTGTCTACGGCGGCGACGCCCAGGACGCCGAGATGCGGCTCTCCCTGCTTCGCAGCCCCATCTACGCCTTCCACGACCCCCGCAAGCCCGAGCCCGGCGTCGACTACGTCTACACCGACCAGGGCGAGCACAGGTTCCGCTTCCGCCTCCTGCCCCACGCGGGCTCGTGGCACGACGCGGGGGTGGCCCGCGAGGCGCAGGCGCTCAACGCTCCCGTCTACTTCCGCTACGAGAACGTGCAAGACGGCGACGTGGCGTGCACCGGCTCGGCGGTCGGTGTGACGCCCGAGAACGTGGTGCTGGCGGCCTTCAAGGTCGCCGAGGACGGGGAAGGGCTGGTGGTGCGCATCGCCGAGACGGCGGGCCGGCCCGCCGAAGCCCGCATCGAGCTCCACTTCGCCGACCAGTTCTGGATAGGCGGCCTGCGCCCGTTCGAGATTGCGACGATCCGCTTCGACCTGGAGCGCGAGCAGGCGGCCGCAGTGAACATGCTCGAGCGGCCCGCAGACTCGCACGAGGAGCCCGTACGCTGACGGTGGCCGCCATGGAAAGCGACTCCGCCATCCCGATTGCCCCCGACGACGCGACGGAGCGGCTGAGCGCGCCCGCCGAAATCAGCGGACGAGCCGGGCGCAAGCTGCTCGACGACGTCCGCTCCCGCCTGGCCGGGGGCGCCCGACGCGTGGTCGTGGACCTGAGCGGCGCGGAGCGGATCGACACGCAGGGCGCGGCCTATCTGCAACTGGCCGCGGCCTCGGCGCAGGCCCGATGCGGCGAACTGGTGCTCGAGGGCACCCGCCCCGATGTGAGGGACATGATCGAGCTGGTGGAGCGGAGCGCGTCGGAGCCCGCCCGCGCGCCCCGCCGCCCCCTGCACTTCTTCGAGTGGCTGGGCGAGCGCGCGCTCGCCGTGTTCAAGGAGCGCCGCGAGGCGGGCGAGCTCGTCTACGACGCCGCCTACTGGTCGATCCTCGCGCCAGTGAAGGGCCAGGGACTGCGCTGGAGCGCTGTGGCCGACGAGCTCCACGAGATGGGCGTACGCGCCATCGGCATCGTCGTCCTCCTCAACGTCCTGCTCGGCATCATCATCGCCCTGCTCTCGGCCGCGCAGCTCCGCAAGTTCGGCGCGAGCATCTACGTGGCCGACCTGCTCGTGATCGCCTTCACCCGCGAGCTCGCCGCCATTCTCACCGCCATCATCGTCGCCGCACGCACCGGCGCCGCCATCACCGCCGAGCTCGCCACCATGAAGGTCCAGGAGGAGCTCGATGCCGTCCGCTCCATGGGACTCAACGTCGCCAGGTTCCTCGTCGCACCCAAGCTCTGGGCTCTGTTCGTCGCCCTGCCGGTGCTCACCGCCGTCGCGATGGTGGCCGGCGTCGCCGGCGGCTCGCTCATCGGCGTCGGACTCCTCGGAGAGACCCCGCTCGTGTGGTGGAACGAACTGGTGGGAGCGGCAGACATCGAGGACCTCGTCCAGGGCTTCTTCAAAAGCGCCATCTTTGCCATCATCATCGGACTCGTCGGATGCCACAACGGCCTGCGCGTGGAAGGCGGAGCCCGAGGGGTCGGCCTCGCCACGACGCGCTCGGTGGTGATGGACATCTTCTTCATCATCGCGGCGGACATGGCCTTCGCATCGTTCTTCTTCTTCGTGTGACCGGAGCCGCCCCGGAGGCATCGACCCGTGGCCGAGACACGACACCAGCCCGAGCCCATCATCCAGGTGGAGAACCTGGTGGCGGAGTACGACTCGACCCGCGTGCTCGACGGCGTGAGCTTCGAGGTCCAGCCCCGCGAGGTGCTGGCCATCGTGGGCACGAGCGGATGCGGCAAGACCACCCTGCTCAAGCACCTGATCGGGCTCCTGGTGCCGCGAGCCGGCACCGTGCGCCTGTGGGGCAAGGACATCACGGCGATGGAGGAGGATCGCCTGGACGCGCTGCGGGCGCGCTTCGGCGTCGCCTTCCAGTCGGGCGCCCTCTTCAACTCGATCACCGCGGGCGAGAACGTGGCCCTGGCCATGCGTGAGCGCGGCATGGACAAGGAGCTCATCCCCATCCTCGTGCGCCTGAAGCTCAGCCTGGTGGGCCTCGGCGACGCGGCCGAGAAGATGCCCGCCGACCTCTCGGGCGGCATGCGCAAGCGCGTGGCACTGGCCCGCGCCCTCGCACTCGACCCCGAGCTCGTGTTCTTCGACGAGCCCTCGGCCGGCCTCGACCCCGTGACCGCCGCCGGCCTCGACCGCCTGATCCTCACCCTGCGCGACCTGCTCGACATCACCGTGGTGGTGGTCACCCACGAGCTTGCATCGATCCACGCCATCGCCGATCGCGTGCTCATGCTCGCCGGCGCCCGCATCCGCTTTCTCGGGCCCCTCTCGGCCGTCGCCCAGGCAGACGACCCCGTGGTCCAGCAGTTCTTCCGCCGCGAGCCCGAGACCCTTTCCACCCCCGAGCGCTGAAGGATACCCAGCCGTGGCCACCAAGCGACAGAAGATCGAAGTGGGGGTCCTCCTCACGGTTGTCATCGGGGCGACCACATTCGTCTTCCTCTTCCTCGCCGGCGTGCGCGGCAAGCACCTCGACCGCTACTACCTCGAGTTCGAGGAGAACATCGCCGGACTCACCGAGGGCTCGAAGGTCACCTACCGCGGCGTGCCCGTCGGCAAGATCATCGACCTCGTGGTCACGTCCGAGAACCGCGTGGGCATCACCATCGGCGTGGACCCCATGAAGGTCACGCTCCGCAAGGGCGTGAGGGCCCGCTACACCATCGAGTCGCTCTTCGGCCCCTACGTGATCGACCTCTCCGGCGGCAACGACCAGAGCGTCACCTCCCTCGAGCCCGGCACCACCATCCCGGTCGAGCGCTCCCTGCTCGCCGGCCTCGAGGCCACCTTCTCCGAAACCGTGCCCATCACCCTCCAGCGAGTGGCCACCCTCATGGAGCGCCTCGACAAGGTGCTCGCCAATATCACGCCCGACGACATTCCCCGCGTGCTCCGCGGAGCCGAGGAGGCCCTGGCCAACGCCAACCGCAGCATCACCGACTTCCGGGCGCGCACGGACGGCATCGCCGACGAGCTCGAGAAGTCCATCGAGGCCGCACGCGCCGAGATCGAGCGCGCCGGCGACAAGACGGCCGAGGCCCTCGATGAGCTGCGGGACGGCACCCAAGCCACCGCCGAGAGCACCCAGCGCGTGCTCGAGGGCCTGGAGGCCACCATCGAGGAGAACCGCAAGCCGCTCGCCGCCTCCCTCCGCCAGCTCGACGAGGCACTGGCCGGCATCAACCGACAGCTCGAGGGCCTCGAGCTGCCCGCCACGTCCAAGGCCGTGCGCGAAGCCGCCGGCAAGGTCGGCACCGCCGCCGACAGCGTGACCAAGGGCTCCGACGCCGTCGTGGAAGCCCGCGGCGACCTCCACCTCGCCCTCGCCGACCTGCGCCGCGAGCTCACCCGAACCCTCGGCGAGCTCGACCGCTCGCTCCGATCCGCTCGCGAGCTCATCCGTGCCCTCGAACGCGACCCCTCCGCGCTCCTGCGCGGCAAGCACAGCGCCAAGTGAACCCCACCCGCCCTGGAGGCCCCCATGAGATTCCGCCACGCCCTCTTCCTCCTGCCCCTGCTGACCCTCTGCGGCTGCCCCTTTGCGCCCAGGCCCTTCTGCGAGACCTGCTACTACACGGTCGAGCCCCCGCCGCCCGCCGCCCGCACCGCCGCGCCGGCCGACCTCGTCGTCGGCGTCCGCCCGTTCGAGGCCGCGTCGCGCTACGGCGAGCGCATCCTCTACCGCCCCGGCGGCGCTGAAGTGTGCTTCCACGACTGCGGACGATGGGCCGAGCCCCCGGCCGAGCTCCTCACCGCCGCCCTGCGCCGAGCCCTCGACGCCGCGCACATCGCCCGCGCCATCGTCGACGCCCGCGCCGTCCCCGGCGCCGACCTCATCGTGGAGGGCTGCCTCACCCGCTTCGACGAAGTGCACGGCCCCGACGGCTGGGCGGCCGAATGTGAGATCGAGCTCATGGTGCGCCGCACCGGCGAGGACAAGCCCGTGGCCGTTCGCCGCATCGCCGCACGCCACGCCGCCGCCGAGCCCACCACCCCCGCCTTCGTGGCCGCCATGACCGCCGCCGTCGCCGAAGTCCTCGCCACCGCCACGGACATTGTTGCGGGCGCCCTCTGAGACGAGGGCCGGCGCCTCACCATGCCCACGGATGAGCCCTCTGCGCGCCTCGGCCCGCGCACTCCGTCAGGAGCAGGCGCGGCCGCCCAGGCGATCGAGCAGCATGGCGTAGCAGCGGAGGTTGTGCAGGGTGGCCAGGCGGGCGGCCAGCGGGTCGCGGATGGCAAACAGGTGGTGGAGATAGCCGCGGCTGTAGGTGCGGCACGTCAGGCAGTCGCAGGTATCCGCAATGGGGCCGGGGTCGCGGCGGTGGGCGTCGTCGCGGATGTAGACGTGGGTGCAGGCCAGATCGTCGCGGCGCGCCGAGCGGAGGGCGTGCAGGCGGCCGTGCCGCGCATCGCGGGTGGGCAGGGCGCAGTCGAAGAGCGCGTAGCCCATGCGGGCGCAGGCCACCAGCGCGGCCGGGCTGCCGACGCCGAGCGCATACTTCGGCTTCTCGCGGGGCATCAGGTCGGCGGTGAAGGCCAGGATGTCGGTCAGCAGGCGGCGTTGGCTGTCGAAGGGCCATCCCCCGAAGCCATAGCCATCGAAGTCGAGGGCGGCCAGTTCGCCGGCGCAGCGGCGGCGCAGGTCCGCATCGCTGCCGCCCTGGACCACGGCGAAGAGCCTTGGGCGGGGCTCGGCTCCCATGCCGCGCTCGGCGAGGAGGCGATCGAACTCATCCCTGCACCGCCGTGCCCAGGCAATCGTGCGGTCGACCGACTCCCGCTGGTCGGCGGCCGGCGCGTCGGGGTGCGTGCAGTCGTCCAGGCACACCAGGATATCGGCCCCCAGTCGGAGCTGGACCTGGATGGACTTCTCGGGGCTCAGGTGTTGCGTCTTGCGTCCCTGGGCGGCGCGGAACACGGCGTGCTTATTCGTGATGGAGCCGAGCTTTGGGTTCTGGCGGATGAGGGAGAAGACCTGGAAGCCCCCCGAGTCGGCGAGCACGGGACGGTGCCAGTCCATCAGCGTGTGGATGCCGCCAAGAGCGGCCACGGCCCCCGCGCCGGGGTGGTGTGCGAGGTGGAAAGCGTTGACCACCAGGCCGGGCACGCCGCAGGCCTCGAGGTCGCGCGCATCGAGAGCCCGCACCACCCCGCGCGTCGCGTCGGGCAGGAAAGCGGGCAGCCGCAGGTCGCCGTGAGGTGTGTGAATCACGCTCATGGGGCTAGCTGCGCTTGCTGAGGACGGCTTCCTCGTAGGCCGCCACGTCGGCGAGCCAGGCGGTGGCCGGGGGGGCGCCGGCTTTGAGGCAGGCGTAGTCCCACACGGCGGTGAAGGGCAGCTCGGCTCGGTGCTCGGCGAGGGCGAGCTTCTCGGCGCCGCGGCCCGCACGCTCGGCGTCGCGGAGCAGACGCCACGGCTCGAGGAGGGCGTAGAGAAGACCCTTGCGGAGCGAGCGGGTGCCGATCACCCAGGCGGCCACGCGGTTGATGCTCGCGTCGAAGAAGTCGAGCGCCCAGAAGACGCGGCCGAGGGCCTTGCCGCGGATCACCTCGTCGCACACGGCGCGGAGGTCGTCGCTGAAGCGGACCACGTGGTCGCTGTCCCAGCGGATGCCGCGGCTGGCGTGGAGGAGGATGCGGTCGACGAACTGGAAAGTGGCGGAAATCTTGTCGGCGATGCTCTCGGTGGGGTGGAAGTGGCCCATGTCGTAGCAGAGGACGACGTTTCGTGTGGCGGCGTAGGCGAGGTAGAACTCGTGGGAGCCGACGGTGTAGTCCTCGCAGCCGATGCCGAAGAGCTTGCTCTCCACGGCGTCCACGGCGTGGG
>Ga0272442_10003798_pt1 | contig 21027 bp, 16 predicted proteins | sample SSMForm2O_FD_200262 | JGI IMG/M metagenome (GOLD analysis project Ga0272442, IMG submission 200262) | Marine sediment archaeal communities from Little Sippewissett salt marsh, Falmouth, MA, United States - SSM-Form-2O | ecosystem: Environmental > Aquatic > Marine > Wetlands > Sediment ... | reverse complement strand
CCGGCAAGCTGCCTTCCGTCCGCCGCCGGCCGGTGTGCGCGGTCTCCTGCGTGATAGCCGGCGGAGAAATCCTCCTGGATCCCGACTACCCCGAGGACCGCGACGCCGACGTGGACATGAACTTCGTACTGGTGGAAGGCGGCGATTTCATCGAGGTCCAGGGAACCGCCGAGGGGGCGCCCTTCGGCCCCCGGGCATTGACCGATATGCTGACCCTGGCCCAACGCGGCGCCGGGCAACTCTTCGAAATCCAGAAGGGGGTGCTGCAGTCATGAGAGTACTCTTACTGACCGGACTGATCACCCAGCTGGCGGCCTGCGCCGGCTCGCGGGAATACCAGTGCCCCGAACCCATCGGCCTGATCATCCGCGACGACTGCGAGACCTACCAGACCCGCTACGAGGCCACCCGGGTCAACGTCAGCGCGGGAGTGAGCAAGCTGAAGCTGGAGGGCAGCTTCGCCGAAGAAACTCTTCGCGATCCCTCCGAGCTTATCCAGGTGATGGGCGCGCGCATGACCGCATTGTGCCACGACTTCAACGCCTGCCGCTTGACGCCCTCCGACTACCAGCGCCGTCGCGAGGAGATCGACAAGACCATGACCGCCATCATGGCCCTGTCCGATCAGCTCAAGCGGCCGGATCTCAAGCCCGAGGAGCGCCGGCTGCTTCTGGAAAAACTGATGCGCATGCTGGGAGAACCCGTAACCAAACCAAAAGAGACCGGGTCTGCACCGGCGCCGGTTAAAAAAACCGAACGCAAAATGGCATTCTTCTCATCGGATCCCTGGCTGGGGTCCACCATGCTCCCGCCCATGCCTCCGCCGGTGAAGAAGGGCTTTCCCCGCCTGATTTCCAAATGGGGCAAGGCCACCCTGGATCACGTCTGGGTGCCCAAGTCCCCGGACAAGCCCTCGCACAAGAAGATCGGCGGCTACGCCCCCCGGGCCCGGGCCACGCTGTGGGGACACCTGGAGGCCGACGACCGCCTGGAGATCCGCTACCACAACGGCAAGAAGTACACCTGCCCGGTGCGTAAAAACGCCGACGGGGTCAATAGAATCTACTGCAAGGCGCCCAAGGAGTTTTTGCTCACCGATCCGCACTACAGCTACGAGGTGCGCTACTACAAGGCCACCGACGACGCCTGGGCCACCCTGGGCAAGATCGACCGCGACGTGGTGACGACCTTCTCCAAGGCCTACCGCGCCGACTACGACCGCCGGATGAACGAGGGCTGGCTCTACTTCATTCCCGAGCCCCGCCACACCCCGGCCGACTTCGAGCGCCCGCACCTGTATGTCACCGTCCGCCTGCGCGACTACCAGAAGGCCACCGCCCGCTGCTACGTGGGCGGCGAGACGGTCACCGGCGCGCTGCGCACCAGCCGCGGCAGCGGACAGACCGGAACCTTCCAGGACCGCGACCGCTACGAACAGGTCAAGCCCGGCCACTCCCGGGCGGTCAAGCACCCCTTCATCGAGTGGTGGCACTACGAGATCCCCCTGCCCTTCGTGGTCCCGAGGGCCAAGGGCACTCCCCCCGAAGGCATGAAGATCTGGCCGCCCGAGACCGGCGACTGGCGCTGCGTGGTCAAGGTCAACAACCAGCCGGTCCGCGAGCTGACCTTCACGGTCAAGAAAGACGGCAAGCTGGAACCGCTCGAGGGCCAGCAGGGCAACCCCGGCGATCTGATTCATTCCTGGTGGAAGGTGAAAACCAAGGTGATCCCCAACAAGGTCGAGGCCGAGCGGGAAGACCAGAGGTCCGGGGTATGAAACGGATCCTGTTACTGCTTGCGCTGCTCCCGGGGTGCGCCACCTACAGCACTTACAAGTGCCCCGAACCCATCGGCGAGATCGTCCGCCAGGACTGCGACGACTACCGCATCCGCTACGAGAGCCTGAAGGCCAAGCTGACCATCCAGATCGGCTCGCTGAAGATCGGCGGCGGGGTGGAGGAGCAGAAACTGCGCGACCCCTCCGAGCTGGTCCAGGTGATGATGCACCAGATGATGACTCTGTGCCACGACTACAACGCCTGCCGGGTCAACAACGACGAGTACCGCCGCCGCCGCGAGGAGGCCGACCGCACCTTCACCGGGGTTATGGCTTTGTTGGAGCAGCTCAAGACCCCCGGCCTGGATTCGTCAGCGCGCAAAGACCTGCTCGACGAGTTGTTCGCGCTCCTGCGCGGCACGCCCCCGGCGCCCAAGGCCGCCGCAACAACTCCCAAGAAACCCAGGGAATACAAAATCACCGATGGCGCCTTCCGCCACCCCTGGAGCTACTGGTACCAGAGCAAGTTCGCTCCGCCCAAACCGCCCCCGCCGGGCAAGGCCATCCCCTTCCTCATGGAGGTCAGCCCCTACCACGAGCGCGGCAAGCTCAAGAGCATCAACCTGGCCTTCTGGGGAAAAATGGAAGCGGACGATCGGCTGGTGGTCGCAGATGACCTGGAATGCGAGGTCAAGCCCTGGAAGGGAAAACCCAAGGGCTCGGCCAAGTGCCGCGTCGAGGGCAAACTGGAAGGCACCCGCTTCAAGGCCCGCTACATCCCCGGCGCCACCGGCCAGCCGTTCGACCTGGGCGTCCTCGACCTGGATCCGGACCTGCCGGGGAAAAAATCCTGGCTGGCGTTCCAGCCCGACCCGGTCCAGATGGATCCAGTCAAGCGGGAACGTCCCTGGCTGATCGTCCATCATGCGGCCAAGAAGCAGGCCTTCGCTTCCGCGCGCTGCTGGATCGGGAAAAAGCCGGTAAAATCGGGAAAATCCGGCGCGCTGAAGGCCTCGCATGACAGCCACCGGGCCATGGGCTCCAAACTGACCCGCTACGCCATTCCCCTGCCCTACGTGTTGAACTATCCAGGCGCGACCTCCGATGATCCGTCCTTCTCGGCGGCCGCGGGAGACTGGCGCTGCAAGGTAAGCTTCGACGGCGAGCCAGCCCTGGAAGTCCGCTTCAAGGTCAAGAGCGACGGCACCCTGGAGCCCCACCCCGGCCAGCGCGGCAACCCCGGCGACGCCGCCTCCCCCTGGTGGCTGCTGGACACCAGGGACATCCGCGATCAATCCTGACCCAGCTGGTCGGTCATGTCTTTTACGCCGTCCACCAGGGCCTCGTCGGAGCAGTCGGTTTCAACCAGGGCGCTCTTTTCGACGGTTTCGGTCTTGAGCTCGTAGAGGCTGGCGGTCAGGACGCAGCGGTCGCCCATGCGCAGCAGGTCGGTGGCCAGCACCTTCTGGGCCGAGAGGGCCTTGCCCAGCTCGATGCGGCAGGCGTCGTCGTAGCAGTTCGAAAAGCTTTTCCTCTTCTCGTCCGAGAGCCGCTGGCGCAGCTGGGTGGGCGGGATCACCCTGAAAACCGAGGCCCGCGAGACCGCCGCGGCGATGTAGCGCGACAGCTGCCGCCGGGTATCGTTACCCAGCCGGCCGGCGGAGTCCTGGATGTCCAGGACGGCCACGATGGCCGGCGGGCCGGCTGGAGCCGGCGTCGCGGCCGCGGGCCGGCGGCTCTCCAGCGCCAAGCGGGAAGTGTCCAGCTTCCGCAGGGCCACCAGGGCGGCTTTCCTCACGCCCGGGTCCAGATCCGACGACGCCCAGCGCAGGCCCTTCTCCACGTGGGGGTTGTCCACCCCGATCCCGACCAGCGCCCGCACCGCCTCGATCCGGGTCGCGACGTCCTCGTCCGAGAGCGCCCGGATCAGCGCCGGAACCGCGCCGGGATCCTCGAGGTCGCTCTCGAGCTTGAAGCCGTAGCGGGTGTACCAGGCCGGCTTCAGCTCGACCAGCACCAGCTCCTTGTTGAGAGGCAGGTCCACGGTGATCTCTTTCGAGGCGTAGCCGGGAGTGTCCACTCCCAGCACCAGCTGCCCGGGCAGGATCCTCTCCTCCCCATCGTCCATCTCCCCGGAAATGTTGTTCACCAGCGAGTAAACCAGCCCCAGAACGCCATAGGTGATTACGATGATACCCGCGGCAAACTTGCCGCCGGAATCGATGTCCGACACCATCCACCCGCCCGCGCCGGTGGCCCCCGCCGACACAACCGTGGTCAGCCACCACCAGCGGCTGAAATGGGTGGTCTCGACCTCGTACTCCCCGGTCACCGTCGCCGGACCCGATCCCAGCTCCCGCTTGAAGGCGCCGTCCCGCATCCACACCCGCGAGCCCGCCGGCCGGGTGATCAGGGAGAACTCCTGCATCCGCCTCTGGGTAGTCTGGTACAACCCGCACGCCGGCATCCAGAGCGCCAGCGCGATGACAAGAACCGATCGCATATTTGGCCTCCGGGAGGGAAAAGACATTCAAGTTGCGTGCCACGCACCTGAAACCCCCAAGCCCGGATTATCCCGAACGGTTTTAATCATCGCGGCGAAAAACCGTGCCCCGTTTTGAAACCGCTATTCCACTTTGGCATGCAATCGTCAGAAGGAACCCCGTAAATACGCCGTGAGCATGCGCGTCAGGATCACTCCGCCCCAGCTGCACCCGGAGCGGGTCAGCAGGCCACCTTTTTCGTAGTAGCGGAACAGGGGTTCCCGGAAGGGAGAGAACGGCAGGAAGAGCTTGACGCCGGTTTCGATTTCCAGGTCGCCGAAATTCTTCCGCCAACCCAGACGCCCCATAGCCAGGAAAACGTTGGGCATGTGCATGGCAAGGTATGGCTCCAGGAATCCCCCGGGATTCTCGATGGCCCGGTCCCAGAACTCCGACCGGGAAAAGAGATACAGGCTGCCCACCAGGCCCAGATCGGTGCGAAACCGCCCGCCCAGGGTGATCAGGTTCTTGGGGCTCATGTCCCGCGCCTGGTCTTCACCATGTATGAACACCTCGCGGTGCACCCATGAGACCAGGAAGGAGAGCCTGGACGACGGGTTGTAGCGGATGACCAGCTCGCTGCCGAAGATGTCCAGGTCCTTCCCGACGTTGTCATAGGTAGCCGAGCTGTTGTCCAGGTCGGGCAAGCCCTGGGCGTCGGGTACGATCATGGGGTTGAACTCGATCCGGTTGAGAATAATGTTGAAGTACAGGTCCAGACTCACGCTGAGCTTGCCGTCCAAAAACCTCCCCAGGTAACCGGTTTCGAACGACCAAAGATCCTCGTTCTGAAGGCCGGGGTTTCCCGCCACCCGGGTCATGAACTCCTGGAAATTCTCCCGGGCCGGTCCGGTGATGGGGCTGTCGGCCGGAAAGTCGACCATCAGGTGGGCTCCGGTTTCCAGATAGGGCGGCTTGCGGAAGGCGCGGGCCACTCCCAGACGCACGAACTGCCCCGGGTGGGGCTGGAAGACCGCCGCCCCGCGGGGGCTGATGAACTCCCCGGTCTCGCTGTTGTAGTCGAAACGCACCCCGCCGGTCACCGTAACCCACTCGGCCGGCGCGTACTCCAGCTGGGCGAATCCGGCGGCGCGCCATTCCCAGTGATCGACGCCCGCCTCGTGGTATCGCGGGCTGGAAAGATCCGTGTAGGTTTCATCGTCGAGGAACTGGTCCGATCCCCAATAGGCGGCCCGCCCTCCACCGCCCAGAATGATGTTCAACGAGTCCAAAAACTCCGGCAGGGTCCAGTCCAGCTGGGTGTCGAACATGTGCCCGTGGCCCTCGGCCGGCATGAAAGACGCCAGGCGGATTCCCGAGTACTCGATCGGAGCGGAAACGTCCACCGAGAGCGGATTGTGGGTGTAGTAGAGCTGCCCGCGCAGGTCATCGGACTCGTAGGCCACCCGCAGGGCCTGGATGCCCGCGGTGTTGTCCAGGGTTCCGACTCCGGTGGCCACCGGCCCCCGCCCGTCCACGATCCCCGCGTCGATCACCAGCCGGCGGGTCTTCGACCAGCTGTACTCGGCCAGGGAGCGGATCCGCCAGGTGCGCCGGCCCAGCGCCCGGGGATCGGCAAACTGCCCCGCCGGATCCGCCCCGGCGGAAAGCGAGAACCCCCAGCGGCCCATCCGGGCGGACCCGCGCGCGTATGCCGTCAGGGCTCCGGACTCGCCCATGCCCAGGTAGACCTCCCCGGCGGGCTTCTGAGCGATCGGCCGGGTGGTGATGCTGACCACTCCGCCGGTCGCGTTGGCGCCGTACAAGAACGATCCCGGCCCGCGGATGACCTCGATGCGCTCGATCTCCTCCAACTGGACGGGCTGGACGGTCCAGGGAGGAAACCCCAAGAGCTCCACGTTGGCCTCCCGGCCGTCGATCAGCACCAGGTGGTGATTGTTGGTGTGGGTGTAGTAAAGCCGCGAAGTGGTCGAATAGAAGTAAGGGGTGGCCAGGATCACCTCGAAGCCCGGCACGATGCGCAGGGCGTCGGCGATGGTAGTGGCGCCGGAGGCCTCGATGTCCTCGCGGGTGATCACCGTTACCGCCGAAGGGCTCATCCCGATGTCCTGCTCGTGTTTGGCGGCGGTGTAAACGACGTCCAGAAGCTCCCCCATGTACAACTCGTCGAAATCGTCGAATTCGTCCAGATTCTCCTCTTCCTGCGCCAAGACCGATCCGCCGCCGATCAGGAAAAACAACATCAGAAGCAGCACTGTGCGCGCAGACGATTTCATCTTACTGGTTGAGCCGGTCCACCACCGCCATGACATCGCCGATGGAATAGAAATCCACCGTGATGAAGTTGGGCATCTGCCCGGTCTCATCGAAGCATCCGGCGGCCCGGGGATGGAGAAAATCGAACCCGTTTACCTGGGCGGCCCAGTCTTCCGAGGCCTGGGGGTTGGTGATGAAGTGGTTGAGGATGAAGAGATCGTTATCCGGCGATCCCCGGTTCGGCTCGCAGGAGAACTGCGCGGGGCCCTGCACGTCGTAGTCGGTCTCCCAGCAGTGATCCCAGACCGGGTGATGCCAGTCGGCGTTTGGGTTCTCGTCATCGGTGAACACCACCAGGCGCCTGCCCGAGGCAATCAGCCGGCCCAGCGTGGGCCACTGCTGGCCCCGGCGATGGCTGTAGAGCCTCCCGGAAAAGCCCGCCGCCTCGAAAACCGCCTCCACGTCGCCGGCGTCGACATAGCTCTCGAAGATGATTGCCAGCACCTCGCCGGGATTATCGTCCAGAAACTGCTTGATCTCCGACAGGGCGGTATCCAGCGGCTTCATTCCGAGGAGCGTGGAGCCGGCAACGCACATGAAGTGACACAGCATGACCTGGCCTTCCCAATTGTGCAGGTCCAGCATGAACGCCCGGACTCCATCCTGAAGCTGCCTCACTATGTCGTGCTTCTGGTTGGGCGTCACCCAGTCATCGTCCTGGTTGGACATGGAGTTGTGGGTGGTGGCGAAGGCCACCTGGTCGAAGCTCCGGTCGCACAACTCTTCCGAACCGTTGCAGGGGCCCACCACCTCGGGGGCGGTACGCCCGCAACCGGAGCAGCAGAACAGCCACAAAACCAAAAAACCGGCTAATTTAGGCCACACAGTGAATTTTTACTGTAGTCGCACCGCACTGTCAAAAGCACACTTGCAATATTCCGCGATTGCGGCCATGATTCTTCCCTGCTTGTTGGGGGTTTACAGATGGATACAACGAGGATTCTGGTCACGGACGACAGCCTGGTGGCCCGCACCGCCTGCAGCAACCAGCTCAAGGAGGCCGGGTACGATGTGCTGTTCGCCCAGGACGGCCGGGAGGCGGTGGAGACGGTATCCAGGGAGGCCGTGGACCTGATCCTGATGGACGTGGTCATGCCCGAGATGAACGGGGTGGAAGCCTGCCGCAAGATCAAGGGACTGGAATCCGCCAGGGACATACCCATCATCATGGTGACCAGCATGGGCGACATGCAGACGCTGCAGTCCGCCTTCGAAGCCGGGGCGGTGGACTACGTCACCAAGCCAATCGAGCCCATCGAGCTGATGGCCCGCATCCGATCGTCCCTGCGCCTCAGGGCCGAGATGGAAGCCCGCAAGAAGCGCGAAGAAGAGCTGACCAAAAAGAACCAGGAGCTGGAATTGGCCCTGTCCGAGATCAAGACCCTGAGGGGCTTCATCCCCATCTGCGCCTGGTGCAAGAAGATCCGCAACATCGAGGGGTACTGGGAGCAGATGGAACACTACATCGAAGGGCACTCCCAGGCGGTCTTCTCCCACAGCATCTGCAAGGAATGCGCCGCCAAGCAGCTCAAGAAAACTAAAAATAAAACTTGAATTCCATGTAGTAGATGTTCGGATAGGTCCCGAATTCGCTCTCCAACTGCGGAACGCCGGCGATCCCCGAGGGTACCGGGCGGGCGCCCAGGCCGATCATGGCGCCGAAAACAAAATCGGCCTCGTCGGAGACCGACAATGAAAGCCCCGGCTGGATCAAACTGGACCGGTCGGAGATCGAGAAAATCCAGGCCAGTGAACCGTTGAGAATCGGCAATATTTCATAGGTGGCTACGATCCCGAGCAGATGCTCGCCCAGGTGATAGCTACCCCCGCTCAGCATGCGCACCAGGGCCGCCTCCAGGTTGTCCGGATCGCCTGCCCCGTTGAACAGGTACTCAATCTCGATCTGCAGGGTGTTCTCGAAGCGATGGCCCAGTCCGACAACCGCGGTCAAGTGGCTTTCGATTTCCTTGCCCGACAGCGGAAAGGGCAAATCGTCGCTGTCGACTGCGAACAAGTAGGCCGCCTCCAGCCTGATGGCGATCTCCCCGATCTCCCCCGAAGCCGCCCCGCCCGCCTGGTACCCGCCGTAGACCTTGCCGCCCTGGACGGCCAGGTCCCACTCGAAGAGGTTGGTGTAGGCGCGCGCCACAAACGCAGATCCGTACCAGGAGGCGTTGAACGCGCCCTCGTCGCGGTAGCTCCCGTAGGCGCTCAGCTTGCGCCCCAGCACGCCCACCAGGTTGATCCCGGAGAAGTCGCCCAGGGGGATATCGATGCGCAGGGCGTCTACGCCGGCCTTGTAGTCGCGGTCGAACTGGCGGGGGTCGAAGGCCAAAAAGACGTCCAAAGGATTCCAGAAGTAGGCCTTGCCGAAGGTGATCGCCTGGCGTCCGACGGTGACATCGGCGAAAGGCAGGGCGATCTTGAAGTTGCAGCGGTCCAGATACAACCGGGCCTGGATGTCGTTCTCGTCGGCCCAGTCCCAGGCGGCGTCCAGCGCCAGGTAGCGCGTGTCCACTCCCTGGGTGCCGAAAATAACCGGCCCCTGCATGGCGGTGCCGGCCATGGACGAGAACGACAGGCTCTGCACCCCGTGGATCTCGTAGCTGAGCCAGTCGGCGGGGCGGCCGCCGATGGTCAGGCGCAGCATGGTCTGCGAAATCCCGTCACCGGGATTGTCCGCGCCGAAGACGTCCGGGTTGTCGTAGTTGTAGGTTGCGGCGGTGATGGTCCGCAGGCTGCCGTCGACTCCGAACTCCTCGTCGGAGTCGCCCCAGATGGCGCCGGCGTCGGCTGACAGGAGCAGCGCCAGCAAAGCGATACTAATGCTCGATGTTTTCGGGCTTGCCATTTTGATCGATCATCCCGTCCTTGAGCAGAATCAGCCGCTTGGAGCGCTTCATCACGTTCTGGTCGTGGGTGGAGAACAGGAAGGTGGCCTGCTGCTCCTCGTTGAGGCGTACCATCAGGTCAAGCAGCGCCGCGGCGGTCTTGGAGTCGACGTTGGCGGTGGGCTCGTCGGCCAGCACCAGGGCCGGCTGGGCGGCGATGGCCCGGGCGATGGCCACCCGCTGCTGCTGACCGCCGGATAGCTCGCGGGGGAAGCGCTTCTCCATGCCCTCCAGGCCCACCTGCCTGAGCAGGCCCATGACCTTCTCGCGCCGCTGTTTGGCCGGCACGCCCTGGAGCATGAGCACGTACTCGGCGTTCTCGTAGGCGGTCAGCACCGGGATCAGGTTGTAGGCCTGGAAGACGAAACCGATCCGGTTGAGCCGCAGCTTGGAGAGCCGCGAGCGGCTCATCCTGGTGACTTCCTTGCCGTCCACCCAGACCTTTCCGCCCGAGGGCGTGTCCAGGCCGCTGATCACGTTGAGCAACGTGGTCTTGCCGGACCCGGAAGGGCCGGCCACCGCGGCCAGGTCGCCTTTCTGGATGGTCAGGTTGACGCCGCGCAGCGCGTGGACGGTCACGTTCCCCTGTCCGTAGTCCTTGGTTACGCCTTCCAACTGTACGATAGCTTCCATCACTGACCTCCTCTGAGAAGGTCGGCCACCTCGATCTGGGCGGCCTTGCGCATTGGGTACAGACTCAAGATCATTGTTGCGACGAACACCAGCCCCCCCAGCCAGGCGGCCAGCTCCCAGCTGAGCCAGGGATATACCACCGGGTCGATGGCGTAGCCCGAGATGGAGACGCCCTCCTCGTACATCGCGCTGATATCCAGGCCGCCCTTGGCCAGGGGGTAGGTCACCCCCCAGCCGCCCAGCAAGCCCAGGGTGCAGCCGATCAGCGCGATGAAAACGCTCTCGGCTAATATCTGCAGCCTGAGCTTGCCCGCCGGAGTGCCCAGGGCCAGCAGGACGGCGAACTCCCGTCGGCGCTCCAGCACCGACATCAGCAGGGTGTTGAAGATGACGAACATGATCAAGAAGATCAAAACCCCCTGGAAAACGAAGTTGGAACCTCCGTCGACCTCGATGTAGGCGGCCAGATCGGGCATGACCTCTTCCCAGGGCAACACCGAGATTTTCTCCCGGTCGATCATCTGCCGTACCCTGGCCAGCACCTGGCCCTGGGTGTCGGGGTCGCGAACCACCACGCCCAGCTGGGTGGCCTCGCCCGGTTGCATGCCGTAGATCCTGCGGGCGGTGTCCACCGGGATCTGGATCATGTAACCGTCGATCTCCACCGCACCCACGCAAAAGACGCCCTTGACCCGCAGAAGCTCTTCGACCATGTCCCCGTGCACGTTGGTGGTGGCGATAACCATCTTCTTGCCGACCGCCAGCCGCATGCGAGCTTCCACGACAATCTTTTCGAAGGGAATCTTCGAATACTCAATCCACGGCCGGATCTTCTCCGCGACCTTGATGGCATCCTTCTGCTTGCCCAGTTTGAGCTGCTTGGCCAGCTCGCTGCCGATGATCACCTTGCGCTTGTCGGCGTCCTCCAGGTAGTCCCCCGCTATTATCTTCTGGTACATTGGCGAGGATCCCCTCTCCTCGGAGGGCTCTACGCCCACCACCGCCACGCCCACCACTCCGCCGCCGGACTTGGCCACGCCCTGACCCAATACCAGGACCTTGGTGCGTTCCACCTCGGGCAGTTCCTCTATGCGTCGGCGCATCCCGGCAAGGCCGCCGATGGTCAAATCAACGGCGGGGGCTTCCTGGTAGTCCGGGTGCTCCAGGGTCACGTGCCCGCCCAGCATGCGCACGGCGTTGTCGGTCATCCCGGAGTAGACCCCCTCACCAAAGGCGATGAAGAAGAAGGCGATGACCAGGCCCAGGACCATGGAGACTATGGTGATGATGGTCCGGCGCCGGTTGCGCCAGATGCTTCGCCAGGCGAGTTTTATAATTTGCATGGCGGCACCCCTATACGTGCGTCATGGCCCGCACCGGGTTCAACCGGGCGGCCTTGCCCGCCGGATACAGCGCGGCCAGTATGCAGATGATCCACATCACCACGACCGGCAGCATGACGATCTTCACGCTCAGCGTCGCCCGCCACAGGGGGTTGAAGGCGACCCCGGAGAAGGTAATGGTGTCCTTGGCCATGGCCTCCAGGTTGATGCCGTACTCCTGGAAGTACAGACCGGCGGCCACCCCGACCGCTGCCCCGATCAGCGTGGAGAAAACCGCCATCACCAGGGCCTCGGCGGATACATCCTTCATGATCCTCCAGGGGGTGGAGCCCAGGGCCTTGAGCACGCCGAACTCGCGGATGCGCTCGTAGGTGGCCATCAGCATGGTGTTCATCACCCCCAGCCCCGCAGCCAGGAAGAAAATCATCCCGAAGATAAAAATAGCGGCGTCGAACAACCTCACCATCTCGCCAAGCATGGGCATCATCTGCTGCCAGGTCTTGACCTCGTCATCACCGGCCGCCAGCGAGACCGCCGCGGCCACCTCCTCGGGCGGCAGCTTGCCCCAGGCATTGAGAGCAATCTCGTGGATCCGGCCACCGGAAACAAACAGTTCCTTGAAGTCGGCCCGGTGGATAATGGCCCCTCCGCGGTCGACCTTCTCTCCGGCCACCTTGAGGATCCCACACACGGTGAACAATTCGTTGCCCAGGGACCCGTCGGCTGCCTGGACTACGGCGACGATCTCCGAGCCCACCTCGGCCTGCAGCGACTTGGCCAGCTTCTTTCCCAAAACGACCTGCTTGGCGGGCCCGGGGGGCAGGTACTCCCCCTTGAATATATGCTTGGCCAGCTCGAAGCTCTTCTGCTCGGCGGACGGATCCACGCCCCAGAAGATGCCCCCGGCGGACTTGGCGCCGGAGGAAACCAGGCCGAAACCGTAAGAGCGGGCGGCGGCGGCGATGCCTTTTTGCTTGGCGGCATCAAGTATCTTTTGCGGCTCGGCGATGGACTTGTACATGGACTGGTCCAGCCGGTAGCCGGGAGCGTGCACCTGGGCGTCGCCCACCACCATGCGGGTGGCGTTGTCGACCATGTCCACCATCATGCCCTGCATCAGGCCGTAGGAGGCGATCAGGATGGCGGTGTTCAGGGCGATGGCCACCACGGTGATCCAGGTGCGCTTGCCGTTGCGCCATATGTTGCGCCAGCCTATCCGGAAGGTGTTCATGCCGCGCCTCTATCGCTGCAGGTTGCGGAGCGAGAAAATGTCCTTCTTCAGCTTGATATCGAACTCGACCTTCTCGTAGGTGAAAAGGGTGTACTCGCCGGGCTTGTCCGCCGGAACCACCTTCATGACCGAGGGCAGCATGCGTCCGCCCAGCTTCTTGATCTCCTCGAAGGTCATGGTGCGGGCCAGCTCCATGTCCTCGTCGTAGTACAGCAACTTCAAAGGCATGTAGTCGCCGTCGCGCACCTCCACCACCACCTTGCCCCAGACCACCGCCGCCTTGGGCTTGGGAGTGCAGGTAATCTCGACGACCGCCTGGCCGCCCCGCTCGCCGCGGAAGGTGTTTTCGAAGGTGTAGTCTTCGGCCATGCGGGATTCCTTGACCAGGTCGTCGTTGGTCAGGTGGCTGCCCATCCAGGAACCGCCCATCATCGAAGACGGCAGCTTGATTACCCTTTTCACCTTGGGCAGGTAGTTCCAGATGTTCTCGCCCGACTTGAGGGTGGCCATCCCCTTTTCCTTCTTTGGGGCCAGGATTCTGAACAGCGACTTCTCCTTGCCCTCGCTCCAGCCCTCCATCTTCATCTCCCGGGTCCAGTGCTCGGTCTGCACCTTCATGGTCATCTTGGCGTAGGATGACTCCCCCCGGTAGAGGTCGTCGACATAGTCGAGGATCTCTTTGGGGGTAAGCTTCTGCTTCGGTTCAGCCAAGGCCATTCCAACCATGCACAACATCAAAACGCACACCCAACAAATACATTTCATGACACCACCCTCACTTGTTCTTGCACTCGGCCCTGAACCGCTCGATCAGTTTGGGCAGCTCGCGCTCGCGGAAGCTCATCAGGTCGCGCAGCAGCTCGATCCGTTTCCTTCCCTTGGGGCTCACGCCCGAGAGAATCTCGAGGCCCCGCTCCATCAACCGGCGCAGGGCGATGGCATCGGCCATCTCCAGGCGCATGATCGGGTTTACCGGATCGGCCACCATCCGGTAGTAGGAAACCCGCTCACCGGGCATCCCGATCCGCTCCACCAGCCCCGAAGCCATCAACAGGCGGGTGGAAGTCGAGATAGACCCTTTGCTGGCTCCCAGGACCTCGGAAAGCTGGGCGGCCGACTGATGCTGGGGATCGCAAACCATCAACCAGCCCAGAATTCTTCCGGACATTCTCGGAAACCCCCATTGCTCGAACAACACGCCGAACTCTTCGGTGAAGTGCTTCAAGGCTTCTACTCGCTTGGGATCTTTCACGGCAAGTGTCCTTCGGTTGTTTCCTTATTGGATACCACGTTCATCTGGTTTAATCAAGACTAAAATTACTAAAATTCACAAATTTTTCGTAAATATTAAATCTCCTTTTATTTCTGCGCATTAGACCAGTCTTATGGTATCTACCGGGGCCACCCGTCCGGCCTTGATGGCCGGGTAGAGTCCGGCCAGCATGGTGGCCAGCAGGACGGCCACAGAAATTAACAGCGCATTCTCCGGATAGATGCTCACGTACAGGGTGGACTCCATGCCCACTCCGGCGATCTCGGTGCCGCCCTCGCCGATCATGGCGGAGAAATCGACGCCCTTCTGGTTCATGTAGTAGTAGGGCCAGGCGGTCAGAATCGCCGCGGATACCAGACCGGCCAGTCCCAGGAACAGGCTCTCCCACATCACCAGGCGGAAGAGGTGCCCGGGGCTGGTGCCGATGGCCATCAGGATACCGAACTCGCGCAGGCGCTCCATCACTGAGACGAACAGCGTGTTGAAGATGCCCGCCGCCACCAGGATCATGATTATGATCTCGAAGAGTTGCGAGCCCGACACCTTCATGGAAATGAACCCGGCCAGCTCCGGCTGGGTCTCCGGCCACGAATGCACCGCGGTTTCTGGCCCGAACACCTTCCGGAAATGCTCCTGCACTTCCCGGCTGTCGCGGTTGTCTACCAGAAACAGCGCCACCTGGGTGGCCTCGTCGTCAGCATAGCCAAGCACGTCGCGCACCGTGCCGATGGGCAACAGGCACAGACCGGCGTCGGCGGAAGGCGCTCCGGTATTGATGATGCCGGTCACTCGCGCCAGGCCGCTGACGATCTCGCCCTGCTTGTCGGTGAAGGTGTAAACCACCTTGCGGCCCAGCTTGACGTTTAAATTCTCGGCCAGCTTCTTTCCCAGAATGATGCCCTCGTCCCGGCTGCTTTTGAACATCTCGCCTTCGGTCAGCGCGTCGAAAACCGCCAGGGTGTCCTGGTCCTCGGCCTGGGGGTCGAAGGCCATGAAGCCGGCCCCGCTGCTCTCGCGGGCGGTGGAGAGCATCACCGCACCGCTGATGCGCACCGTCACCCGGGATACATCCGGGTGCTCCAGCGCCCGGGCGGCCTTTGCCTTCGTCCCCTGAACCGTCCGGGTCAGGGCCGGGCGGTCGAGGTACTCGGGGTGCTGCAGGGTCACGTGACCGCCGCCCATGCGGGCGGCCAGGTCGATCATGTTGGAAAACGAGTGGTCGCCGAAACCGGTGAACATCACCGCCAGCAGGGTGCCGAAGGCGATGGACACCAGGGTCAGGATCGTGCGGCGCCGGTTGCGCCACAGGTTGCGCCAGGCCATCTTCATTAGCTTGGGGCCCTTCATGACGTCTCCTCAGCGGTGGTGCATGGCCCGCACCGGGCGGATCATCGCGGCCTTCAGGGCCGGGTAGAGTATGGCCAAAGACACGATTACAACGAACATGATGATCGGCCGGGTGAAGCTCTCCACCGTGAACAGCGCCCGCATGTTCGGGTCCCAGGCCAGGCCCATGACTTCCAGGCCCTCCTCGGACCCCAGGTAAATGCCCGTTTGGGTCAAATAAAAGATCAGCGGGATGCTCAGCAGCATGCCGCAGACGATCGAGATACCGGTCTGGATGGCGCTTTCGGTGTAGATCAGCTTGAGCACGCTGGAGGGGCTGGTGCCCAGGGCCTTGAGTATCCCGAACTCGCGCACCCGCTCGAACACCGCCATGAGCATGGCGTTGAGAACCACCAGGGCTATGGCGATGTACACGATCGACATGAAAACCATCCCGACGCCGGCGACGTTGTCCACCATGGATGCCAGGGTGGGATTCAGCTGGCGCCAGGTCTGCACGTCCAGATCGGGGGCCAGCCGGGAGATGGCGGCGTGGGCGGCGTCCAGATCGGCGGCTTCCGGCTTGCGCACCACGATCTGGTGGGCGCCTTGGGGCATGACCATCAACTCGCGGAAGGTCTTCTCCAGCATGAAAACGCCGATGCGATCAGTCAGGTCCGAGACGCCCCGCAGCACGCCGCGGATGATGAACAGATCGTTGGCCAGGCTGCCGTCGGTGGCCTGGCCCAGAATTATCAACTCGTCCCCCGGATTCGCATTCAGCGTCCGGGCCAGCCGGCGCCCCAGGACCACCCCGTGGGAGTCTTCGTCGCTGAGCCACTCGCCCCGCTTGACCTGACCGGGGATCTTGGAAACCTTGGCGTCGCGCGAGACGTCCAGCCCGATCAACATCACCCCGGCGGAGGTCTCCTTCAACGCCCCCAGACCCGCGGCCAGCAGGCGGGCGCTGCCCGGGATCCCCGCGGCGTCCAGCTTTTCGAGCAGCTCACCCGGATTCTTGATCCGCTTGTACAAGGACGGCTTGTCCAGATAGCCGGGGGCGTGGATCTGTACGTCGCCGAAGGCGAAGTCGAGAATGTTGCGCTCCATGCCGTGCACGTAGCCGTCCATCAGACCTGAGTAGTTGATGGTTGCGATCATGGCGATGGACATGGCCGCGATGGTCACCACCGTCCGTCGCCGGTTGCGCCAGATGTTGCGCCAGGCCAGCTTGAACGTGCTCACGACCGCCCTCCCCTCACCCCGTCGACGATCATGTCCGCCAGGATCCCGGCGAAGCGCTCGAAGTCGAGCCCCTGGCGGACGCGCTCGTCCCCGAAGGCTCCCGCGGCATGCACCAGACCGAAGACAACCCGCGCCCGGTCGGCCAGCTCCTCTTGCGTCCAGCGGTGCGGGGAGGCGGCCTCGTCCAGGATGGCGGAGATGAACTCCACCGGGATCTGGCTGGCAGCCTGCTGCACGTAGTCATCCATATCCGCAAGCGCCAGCAACATCTCGCGGTCACCGCTGATCAGCCTCGAGACCAAAGGCATCTCCTTGGCCAGCAAGAACGCCGCCCGCAGATACATCCGCAGCCGCTCGCCGCCCTCGACGCCCGGCGAGAAGATCGGTTTGATTTTCTTGAAGTAGCGTTTCTTCTCTTCGATGATCGCTTCTAAGAGCAGCTCGGCCTTGTTCTTGAAATAGAGGTAGATGGTCCCCTTGGCCACCCCCGCCCGCTCGGCCACGTCGTCGACGCTGGCCCTGCGGTACCCGTGCTTGATGAAGACCTCGGTGGCCGCCTCGACGATCTGCTTGCGTTTGCGAGCCTTGGGATCGTCTGTATCGGTTCCCTTGGAGAACTGCTCCAGCATCGCCTCAATCTGTTGGTGGTCCCACTTCATCATGCTGACTAGATATACTATTTCAGTCATTATGTCAATAGTAAAATGCTGTATATTGAAATATAATTGATATTTTCTGACTATCAGCGTATCTACAGTCATTTATTTCTCTGGAAACGACCTCCGTCCCCGGGACGTGTCCGGGACGTGATTTCCCCGGGACGTGATTGACTACTCTATCTGGCGGATGACCAGGTTGCCGCTGTCGAGGACATAGAGCGAGCGCGTGGGGAAGTGGTAGACCAGGCTGTAGGGGCAGGAGAACTCGGCCTGGTTGCCGACGCCTTCTTTGTAGCTGCCGCTGCCGCCGCAGGGGCCGGGGACCGGAGTACCGGCCAGGGTGGTCACCATCCAGTTCTCGGCCAGTTTGTCCAGTCGGCCCTGGCGGACGGTGTGGGAGTTGAATTCCACCCAGTAGATGCTGGTGCCGTCGGAGGTCAGGCCGCGGGGGCGGTGGATCATCACCGCGGCGGCCTGGCCGTCGACGTAGCCCTGGGTGCCGTTGCCGGCGAAGGTGCCCACCTCGCCGGTCATGGTGTTGTAGCTGCGGATCTTGGCGCCCTCGGTGTCGGCGATATAGAGCATGCCGGAGTTGTCCGAGGTCATGTAGCGCGGGCTTACGAACCGGGCGGTGGCGCCGACGGCATCCACGTCGCCGGGGTTGTTGGCCTCGCCGGCCAGGGTCTTCACCTCGCCGGTCAACAGATCGAAAGAGCGCAGGGTGGAGGCGTTGCCGTCGACCAGGTAGATGACGTCCTGGTAGAAGGTCAGGCCGCGCAGGCCGTCGAACTCGGCCAGCAGCGGGTCGATATGATCCAGGTAGCGGCCGGTGCCGCCCGAATACTGGACGCCGGCCACGGTGGTCACCGGGAAATTCGGGTCTTCGAGGTTTATGGCGCGGATCACGTGGTTTCCAGAGTCGGCCACCCACAGGGTGCGCCCGTCGGTGGTCAGCGCCTCGATGCCGGTGAAGCGGGCCTTGAGGCCCATGGGATCGTCCAGGTAGCCGGCGTTGCCGCTCTGGTTGTCGCCGGCGATGGTTTCCACCATTCCGGTGTCCACGTCCACCCTCCGGAGTATGTTGTAGGCGCCGTCGGAAAAATAGACATGCTGGTTGCTGGCGGTCATTACCCCGTAGCCGCCGAGCAGCGCGGTGGACAGCCGGTGGCCGTCGGTGAGACCCTGCACACCCGGCTGGCCGGCGTACAGGCTGGTGGTGGCGGTCAGGTTGCAGGTGGGGTTGCAGCCGCAGGGCGGCGAGCAGGCGCATACCGGGGTGGTGTTGAGGTTGCACAGATCCCGGTTGTGCGCGCTGCCGTTGTCGCAGACCTCCAGGCCCTCCAGCTTGCCGTTGCCGCACTCCTCCCCCACCGGCTCCAGCTGGCAGGTCGAGCTGCAACCGTCGCCGTTCTTCAGGTTGCCGTCGTCGCACTCCTCGCCTTCGTCGATGTCCAGGTGATCGTCGCCGCAGGTGGGCGGCTGCTCCACCTGGCAGGACTTGTCGCAGCCGTCGCCGTCGTCCAGGTTGCCGTCGTCACACTGCTCGCCGCGGTCGTAGTCGACCTGCTGGTTACCGCAGAAAGTGCAGTCTTTGGGACCCAGGCCGGCGTTGATCGGCACGCACACTTTCTCATCCAGGCATTTGCAGCCGACCACGCATTCGCCATCGGGGCCGCAGTGCGGGTACTGGCCCAGGCCGGGATCGAATACGCATCCGGAAAGTACAAGGGAACCCAGCAACAGGTAGCGTACGTTCATCAGTTGCTCTCCGCCGCGGCGCCGGTGGAGCCGTTGTTGCCGGCGGAGGTGCCTCCCGACCCGCCGGAGCCGAACGAGATGGTGCAGGAGCCCAGGTTCGCCGTGGTGGTGTCCAGGTAGACGCCGTAGGAAGGACCCCCGGCGCCGCCGCCCCCGTGGCCGCCGCGGCCGCCGTCTCCGCCGCGTCCGCCGTAGCCGCCGTAGCCCACCTCGCCGGAGCAGTCGGCGGTTCCGCGGGAGCCGCGGGTACCGCCGGTCCCGCCCGGGCCGCCGGTGCCGCCCGGGCCCCCGGCTCCGCCGTCGCCGCTTTCGATGATGTTGCCGGCGAGCGTTATGCCGGTGGAGTCGATCAACATCAGCCCGAAGGATCCGCCGCCGCCGGTCCCGCCGGCCGCGGGATTCCCGCCGCATCCGCCAGCGCCGCCGCCCCCGCCTCCGCCTCCGCCGCCGTCGATCACCAACCAGCCGCCCTGGCCGCCGCCGCCTCCGCCGCCCCCGCCGCCGTTACCGTAATTTCCCGCGGTTCCGTCCCCCCCGGAGCCGCTCTGCCAGTAGCCGCCCACCAGGCTCCCGCCCGAGCCGCCGTTTCCGTCCGAGCCGGCTGAGCCCGCCGTGCCGGCGGTCCCGTCGGTTCCGTTCTGTCCGGGATCGCCGCCGGAGCCGCCTGCACCCCCCGGGGTACCCCCGGCCCCGGCCAGGCCGGTGTATCCGTCGCCGGTCTCGGAGCCGCCCCGGCCGCCGGTGCCGCCGGTGCGCCCGCAGGAGCTGGTCCCGCCGGTGCCGCCGGCGCCCCAGTCGTCCTGGTCGTCGCAGCTGCCGATACCGCCCGCCAGGCCCGGGCCGCCGGGATCACCGGCGGTGCCGTCCGAGCCGCCCGTGCCGGGCCCGGCGGAGCCTGCGCGCAGCACGCAGTTCTCGATGGCAAGGCCCGGGCAGGTCATGCAGTAGAAGGCGCAGTTGCTCACGCCCGGCTGCGTGGTGTCGCCGGTTTCCACCGTGATGGTGTTGAATACCGTGGGGGCGAGGATGAACGAGCCCTCCACGCCGATCAGCTTGCCGCCGGAAACGTCCGCCGCCAGGATCTGGGTCAAATAGGTAGCGTCGTGCTCCCAGTCGCGCTGGAAGGAGTAGCCCCCGTAGACCGATACCCCGTTGGCCAAAGTCACCGCCTCGACGTAGGTGCCCTCGGACACGTACACGCGGTCCTTTCCGGCGGTGTTGGACGCGGTGTCGATCCCCGCCTGGATGGTCGCCTTGGGTTGGCCGGCGCTGCCGGGGTTCTGGTCGTCGCCCTGGAAGGCCACGAAGACCACCCGGGTGGCGTCGCCGTCGATGCCGTCGCAGTTGGAGTCGATCCCGTCGCCGGGGGGATCATCGGGATCGGTGATCTGACATTCGCAACCGTTGCTCAGGTTGCCGTCCGCGTTGACCCAATCGGTCTCGCAGCCGGTGAACTCGCAGATCCCGGTGGCGCAGCTCTCGGTCGCGTTGGGGTAGTCGCAAGTGTTGCCGCAGGAGCCGCAGTCGGTAAGCGAGGTCAGGTCGGCCTCGCAGCCGTTGCCCCAGTCCAGATCGCAGTTGTCGTAGCCGGCGTCGCAGGAGCAGGCCGACGAGCTGCAGCCGGCGTTCTGGCCGCAGCTGTTGCCGCAAGCGCCGCAGTTGGCGTCGTCGCTGCGGGTGTCCACGCAGTTGGTCCCGCAGCAGCTTTCCGGGCTGTTGCAGTCCGGGCCGGTCCCCCCGCAGCGGCACTCGCCGCCGACGCACTGCTCTCCCGAATCGCAGGTTATACCCCCGCAGGGATCCCCCAGGCACACCCCGTTGCTGCAGCCCAACGGGCAATCCTCGGTAAAGGGGATGTACTCGCAGCTGCCGTCCTTGCAAGTGCCCTGGGCGGGGTAGGCCACCCGGGTGTCGCCCTGGCAGGTGTCCGGCGGCGGGTTGTCGCAGATGATTTGGGTACCGGCGCAGGTGTCTTGGGTGCAGGTGTCGTTCTCGGTGCAGGGATCCCCGTCGGAGCAGCCGCCGGATTTCATCCAGGCGGGTGTGCGGGCGCCGGCGTCGTAGAGGCAGG
>Ga0272442_10003797_pt1 | contig 21028 bp, 15 predicted proteins | sample SSMForm2O_FD_200262 | JGI IMG/M metagenome (GOLD analysis project Ga0272442, IMG submission 200262) | Marine sediment archaeal communities from Little Sippewissett salt marsh, Falmouth, MA, United States - SSM-Form-2O | ecosystem: Environmental > Aquatic > Marine > Wetlands > Sediment ... | reverse complement strand
CTCGCAGTACAGGGGCACAACAAAGAGCATCACAGACGAGATATCGTCCATAGACGGGATCAAGCCCATACGTTTTGTGGGTCAGTCGAGCAGGGACGAGGACGAGGGACTGTCACAAAAGAAACAAAAGAGCATTCTTGAAGACTTCAGGGGGGGAACATACAACGTGCTTGTGGCCACATCTGTGGCGGAGGAAGGGCTTGACATACCCTCGGTCGACCTTGTGATATTCTATGAACCGATACCCTCGGAGATCCGCACCATCCAGAGAAGGGGAAGGACCGGGCGCAGAAGGACGGGGAAGGTTATAATCCTCTCCATGAAGGGCACCATCGACGAGGCTTACTACAAGGTTGCTGTTGAAAAGGAAAAGAAGATGCAAAAGGTAATGACGCAGATGGACACAAGTAAGACGATCTCGAAGGGGCAGTCCAAGCTTGACACGTTCATTGAGGGAGATAGGCCAAAGGTGATATGTGACTCAAGGGAAAACCCGCAAATGATAAAGCTGCTTTCCAAGAAGAACGATATCGTCGTAAGTAACCTGGATGTTGGTGACTACATCCTGTCTGAAAACATGGGGCTCGAGAGAAAGTCATCGTCGGACTTCCTAAGATCGCTTTATGAAAACAAGCTGTTCGACCAGGTGAAGTCTCTCTCGAACACATTTGAAAAGGCCTTCTTGATAATAGAGGGAAAAGACATCTACACTGGCGGCAATGTGAATCGATCCTCCGTCAGGAGCGCGATGATCTCCATCCTTGTGGATTTCAGGATAGGCATCATATTCTCAAATGACATGGAAGAGACATCCGAATTCATTTACAGCATGGCAAGCAGGGAACAGAGGGATTCAAGGAATCTTCCCAGACTCAGGGGCGACAAGCACTCCATGACAAGGGATGAGGGCATAGTTTACTTTGTCGAAGGCCTGCCGCAGATATCCTCAACCCTCGCAAGGAGGCTCCTGGAGCATTTTGGCAGCATTGAGAATCTCGTGAGTGCGAATGAGGAAGAGCTTATGAAGGTCGATGGCATAGGGGAAAAGAAGGCAAAAGCGATAAGGGAGATCATCACTTCCCCCTATAAAAAATGATCATACTTCAAGGAACTCCTTTTTGGCGCTGGTAAGGATCTCGATGCCATTCTTCTTGACAAGGATGTCATCCTCTATTCTGACGCCGCCATGTCCTGGTATATATATTCCCGGTTCAACGGTGATCACCATCCCAGGCTCAATTGGGTCCATAAGCGTGGGCAGGAAACCAATGAAGGACTCATGGACCGATAGGCCTATCCCATGCCCAAGCCCATGGATGAATCTGCCTTTGAACTTGGTGCCATTGATGTACTTTGCAACGTCGTTGTGGGGGTCGCACATCTTCTTTCCAACCTTTATTGAATCGAAGCCCACCTGTTGCGCCTCAAGGACAGTATCATACATTTCCCTCTCCTCCTTCGATGCCCTGCCAAAAAAGAAGGTCCTGGTCATGTCAGAAACATACCTTTTGTATGTTGAACCAAAATCGAAAAGTGTGAACACATCCTTTTCCAATGTGTCATGCCCGGCTGTATAGTGCGGCTCAGCGCTATTCTTGCCAAATGAGGATATGGTCGGGAATGATAGGCAGTCAGCACCCATCTTCTTCATCCTGTACTCCATCTCGGCAGCCACCTCATGCTCTTTCACTCCCTCATGCAAAAAATCGGGTATGAGCTCTGCCACGTGCGAGCTGATGTCGCATGCATGCCTGATCCTGTCTATCTCATCCTTGTCCTTAATGGCCCTGGCCTTGTTGATGGCGGCGCTGCAGTCAATGAATGTGGCATCTTTGGCATGTTCCTCTATAAGCTTGAACTTGCTATGATTGAGCTCATTGAAATGAAGCCCTATCCTCTTTGCGTTTCCAATCTTTTTAGATAGCATCTCATCGAACTCCTTCTTGCTGTTGGGAACTTCAATGGGTATGCTTCCCTTCCTGGCGCTGGTCTCCTCAAGCCTTGATACGATGGCCTCGCATTCGCCAGATGGATACAAGAATGCCACACACGATTCAAACAATCCCGTCTCGTAACCTGTAATATAAAAAAATGCCTGATCCAGATGCGTGTCTGTATGATTGACCAATATTATAAGTTCGATGTCCTCTTCCAAATTATCATAAATCCGCTTAACTCTTCCCTGCATGCCTTCACCCAATCAACTGCCACTGATAACCTTTTATATATTTTGTATTTGAATTAATATCACAATGGAATTTGAAATAATAGACCACCCGGCCGACATAGGGTTCAGAGTGTATGGCGAATCACTTGAAAAGGCCCTGGAAAACGCATCTGAAGCGCTCTATTCGCTTCTAATGATGGAAAAGGGCCATGTATGCAAGGAAGAGATAGAGCTTGAGGTGCATTCAGAGGACCTTGAATCAATGTTGTATGATTTCCTTGAGAACATATTGATTAGCTACGAGGTAGATAACTTTGTGGCCTGCAAATACAATATTGGTGTGAAACGAAACAAGGAAAAATATATTTTATCTGCCGCATTGAGCGGTTATCATGAAGATCCACGATGCGAGAACAGGAAATATGATGTAAAGGCCATAACATACCACATGATGGCAATAGAGAATACGGAAGATGGTTGGTTGATTCAGGTAATAGTGGATATTTAGCAACTTCTAACCATTATGTTTAAAAGTGTATCAATATATTTGAGGAAAAAGGTGTATAGATGGACTCAAAGACTATATATGAACTGCACAAACAGATCGAATACTTGGCCGGCATCAGGGGCAGGCATACCGAACTCGTATCGGTCTACATACCGCAGGGATACGAGATCTCCAAGGTGATGCAACAGCTCAAGGACGAACAGGGAACGGCCACGAACATAAAGTCCAAGTCCACGAGAAAGAACGTGCTAGGAGCTCTTGAAAAGGCAGTCTCACATCTACGCCTATTCCCCAGGACGCCCCAAAACGGATTGGTCATATTCTCTGGCAACATATCTGACAAGGAGGGTGTTTCAGACCTGCAGCTTTTCTCGCTTGAACCTCCGGAACCCATCAGCGTGAGGATCTACAGGTGCGACCAGGAGTTCGTGCTGGAACCTTTGAGGGAACTTATCGAGGAGAAGGACATCTACGCATTATTGATCATTGAGAGAAATGAGGCAACCATAGGGACACTGAAGGGCAAGCACATCGAGATGCTTGAACACCTTACTTCAGGCGTTCCTGGGAAATCAAGGGCCGGCGGGCAGTCATCTGTTCGTTTTGCCAGGCTCAGGGAAGAGGCCGCCAAGGAGTTCAATGTGAGGATTGGCGATCACTTCAACAGGCATTTCCAAGAGATGGAAAATCTAAAGGGCATAATCATTGGCGGCCCGGGAATGACCAAGGACAAGTTCGTCGAGGGAAATCACCTGCACTACATATTGCAGGATAAGATCCTTGGCACTCTTGACACGGTATATACGGAGGAATATGGCCTCAGGGAGCTTGTTGAGAAGGCAGACGAAATTTTGGCAGACCTTGCCATCACAGAGGAAAAAAAAATCATGAGCAGATTCTTCAAGGAACTGCTGGAAGAGTCTGGATTGGCCTCCTACGGAGAAAAGGAGGTAAGGCACTTTCTCAACATGGGTGCTGTGGACACACTTTTGATATCAGAGGATGTGGATTACTACAGGATCTCGATCATTTGCGGGAATTGCGGATATGGAAAGGAGATAACCATCGACTCGGACAAGATAAGGATGATAGAAGGTGAAATATCCAATATGAAATGCCCCGACTGTGAGAATCTCAGGATGTCGATTGAGAAAAAAACGAGCTTGGAGAAGGAATTCTCCAGTATTGCAGATACCATGAATACCGATATTGTCATTGTATCCACTGAAACTGAAGAGGGAAAACAGCTTCTCAAGGCATTTGGCGGAATAGCCGCCATCCTGAGGTATTCAGGAGATGGGATTAGATGATTAAGGAAGCTTTGATAGAATTTTTAAGTGAGATCACCGGCGAGGATGAGATACCGATCGACAGTCCGCCAAATCCAAAAATGGGAGACTTCTCATCATCGGTCGCATTCAATATGGCAAAGAAGTATAACAGGAATCCAAAGGAAGTGGCCGATGAAATAATATCCAAAATAGCTGATAGGAAGCCCAGGGCAGTTTCAAATATCGTTGCCACAGGGCCCTACATCAATTTCTTCATAGACCCAACGGATTACGCCAGGATAGTGTTGGGGGAGATACGAAATAAAAAGGACAATTACGGGCGGCTTGAGAAAAATGGCCTCAGGGCCATTATAGAGCATACCTCTGTCAATCCTAACAAACCGCTGCACATGGGGGCGGCCAGGAATTCAATATTGGGGGACTCCGTGGCCATGATTATGGGTGCGGCAGGATATGATGTTGAGATAGACAATTACATTGACGACCTCGGAATCCAGTTTGCCGAGGTATTCTGGGGCATGCAGCACTTCAATGAAGAACCGCGGGAGAAGTATGACCATTTTCTCGGAAAGCTATACATAAGGGTCCAAGAGATAAAGGACGCCAAAGTAGAAAATGAGGTAAAGGAGCTCAATAAGGTGCTCGAAGACCCCGGCACCCAACTGTCCAAGGATGCCAGGCATACAGTTGAGCTGTGCGTCAGGTCCCAGATGGAATCGCTTGCTGCGCTGGGCATAGGGCACGACCTCCTGGTCTGGGAGAGCGACATCGTGCATGCCGGACTTTTTGAAGAGACCTTCGACAGGCTAAGGGAGAGCGAGGACATCGTATTTGAAGATGACGGACCCCTGAAGGGATGCCTTGTCATGAAGCTTGGCAGGATATATCCAAAGATGAAGAATCCCGACAAGGTCCTCATACGCTCAGACGGCACGCCCACCTACACTGCAAAGGACATAGCTCTGCAAATGTGGAAGTTCGGATTGCTGGAGAGTCACCTGAAGTACTGTAAATGGAATGAGCGGGCCATGACATCCTGCCAAGATGGCGCTGCCCATGAGTATGGAAATGCGGATATTGTGATAAACGTCATAGGGTCGGAGCAGTCCTATCCCCAAGAGGTGGTGAAGAGATCGCTGAAGATACTGGGTTACGCTGAACAATCAGAAAACTCGTTCCATCTTTCGTATGAGTTCGTCACACTGCCAGAGGACTCATTCTCTGGAAGGAAGGGCACATGGATAGGGTATACTCTTGACGATGTCCTGGTGGAGGGCGAGAAAAAGGCCCTGGGCGAAGTTGAGAAAAGAAGACCCGATCTTGAAGAGTCGCTTAAGTCAAGGATAGCGAAAACGATAGCTGCCGGTTCCATCAGGTACAACATAATCAAATATGCCCCAGAGAAAAAAATAGTGTTCAGGTGGGAGGATGCCATCAACTTCGAGGGGGATTCATGCCCATACATCGAATACGCCCATGCCAGATGCTGCTCTATTCTCAGGAAAGCAGAGATAAGCGGTGAGCAGCCATATCAATACAATCACCCCAAGGAAAGGGAACTGCTCAAAACCCTGGCCCAGATGCCTGATATCATCAGGATGAGCTCAAAGGACAAAAGGCCACACTACATAACAAAATACGCCAATGAGGTTGCCACGAGATTCAACTCATTCTACAACGAGCTACCAGTCCTCAATTCGGAGAACATTGATGACAGGCTGGCCCTAGTGGAAGCCACGAGAACTGTTCTCGCAAACTGCCTTGGGATATTGGGCATAGTGGCACTGGAAGAGATGTAAAAAATAAAAAATATGAATGGGATCTATCAGATCCATTCATCAATCAATTCTTGATTGTTGTCTACCCATTCCTGGGCAACTTCATCTGCAGGCCTGTTCAGGTCGCTGTATTGGAGAATCCATTCGCTCTGTACATCCGGGTCAACTTCGAACTTTTGCAAAAATGCATATACTTCTGGGAAATCTTCTGCAAATCCAGCTCTGGTGATTGTGTATACAACGTCTCCACCACCAAATATTCCCTCAGGGTCGTCAAGTTTCTGGATATCGAACATCGCAAAAGCCGAATGTGGCTCCCATATGGTGAATGCCACCCACTCACCATTCTCAGTTAAAGAGTCGACCTCTGCCATCATGGAAGGCGTACTGCTGAACAATACTTCAATATCATCCAGCCCATATACTACCTTTGCCTCTTCAGCTGAATTAGATATGCCTGCGCCGGGTTCAATTCCCACTATCCTGTTATCAAACTCAGCTGCATACTCTTGAAGGTCGTATATGGATGTAACACCACTTTCATAAACATAAGTGGGCACAGCTATCCCAAGCCATGTGGTGTCAATATTAATATTGACCATTTCTAACTGATCCCCATATTCGTCCCAGTAGGCCTCATGGGTCACTGGCAACCATCCTGCCAAACATACGTCTAGTTCGCCTTCGGCCATTTGGGCATATACAACGCCCGCATCCAGAGAGCTCAGCTCAACTTCATAACCCTCATCTTCCAAGATTATCCTAACTACCTCGGATTTGACAGTTACTCCCGGCCAAGGCGGCAGTCCGAACTTTACATTGTTTTTCTCTTCATCGTCAGAGCTTATGCAGCCTGACATACAAACACTTCCCAATAGCAATGCCAAGATCGCCAAGGAAATGACCATTCTTTTGTTCTTTATTATTTCAACCTCCTAATTATTTGTTATGATCGTATCTCACACCAATTTTTTTAGTGATCCTATCAAGTATTATCGCTAAAAACACAACTGACATTCCTCCTTCGAGGGCCGACTCCAAACTGTACCTTTGAAGTCCTGATATTATGACCCCGCCCAGGCCGCCAGCACCAATGAAACCAGCAATCACGACCATCGAGCAGGCCAGCATTATGGCCTGATTGATGCCCATCATTATGGAAGGCATGGCCAAAGGCAACTCTATCTTTACCAAGATCTGCCTTGGCGTAGCACCAAATGCCTTTCCTACCTCTATCATCTCACCAGATACCTGATCGATGCCAAGACAGGTCAACCTGATGGCTGGGGGCATGGCAAATATTACGGTAGCTATGACTCCCGGGGGATTACCTATGCCAAAGAACAATACTGCTGGTATCAGATAGGATAAGGATGGCAAGGTCTGCATGAAATCAAGAATTGGTTCAATGACCAGCTCGAATCGATTGTTCCTTGCCTTCAGTATGCCCATCGGTATGCCCAGCGCCAGAGCAATGATCGTTGCAACGAATATCAGGGAAACCGTTTGTATGGTGACATCCCAAAGCTCCATGCTGTAGATCATGGCAAGGGCAACAGCAGTAAAGGCTGTAACCTTCAGCTTAGCCGTGCGCCACGTTATGAATAGTATTATAGCGGCCAAGGCCACAGGCGGAAAGTACGACATGGCCGAGTCGAAAAAATCCACCATGTTTTCTATTATCATGCTTATGGCATCAAAGAAAAAATCAAAATTATCGCTGAGGTAGTCTATCCCGTCCACAAGTTTTTCCCCGATGGGCAAATGAGGCACATCAAATGAATCAATCATCTTTATCGCCTCCCCTTAAGAATGCTTATGGCGTCTGATTCATTGATATAACCAACAAATATGTCAGATTCATTAATCACTGGCACAGAGTATGCTGAAGTGATGAGGATATGTAGAACGCTGCCGAGGGTACTGACCTGATAGACGGCCTTAGTCACATCCAAATAATCAGAAATATCGCTCGCGCCCCTGGTAATTGCCTCGGATGCCAGCTCCATCGTCAGAACGCCCCGGAATGTTCCATCATCATTCACAGCATATGCGTAATCCAGATTCTTTTCCTTCATGATGCTCTGCGCATCTTCTGGACTAGTGTCGGGCCTGAAAGTGACTGTGGGCATCTTTAGTATGCTCTCCACCTTCACAACGTTAGGCTTGTCGACGTTTTTTACAAATCTGGCAACAAACTCGTTCTTGGGATTTAGAAGTATCTCCTCTGGACAGTCTACCTGGAGTATCTTCCCATCATCACCGAGTATTGCAATCCTATCACCAAGCTTCACCGCCTCTTCAAGGTCGTGTGTAATGAAAATAATGGTCTTCTTCATTTTCTTTTGTATATTCAGAAGCTCTTCTTGCATGTTCTGCCTTATGAGCGGGTCCAATGCGCTGAACGGTTCATCCATAAGAAGTATCTCCGGGTCCACTGCCAACCCCCTGGCAAGGCCCACACGTTGCTGCATCCCGCCGCTAAGCTCCGTTATCTTGCTCTCGCCCCATCCATCAAGCCCTACGACCTTCAAGGCATTTGATCCCTTCTCCTTCATCTCCTCAGAGTTCGCTTCTTGTATCTCAAGGCCAAGTATTACGTTTTCCAAAACAGTTCTGTGGGGCAAAAGACCAAAACCCTGGAATACCATCCCAAACATCTTACGCCGTAATTCAATGAGCCCCTTATTATCAAGCTTGCAAATATCGATCTGATCCTCCCCGATCAGAACATTTCCCTTAGTGGGTGGGATAAGTCTGTTAATGCATCTGATAAGTGTCGATTTTCCACTTCCGGACAGTCCCATGATCACAAATATCTCTCCCTTTTCTATCTCAAGATTGATATTGTTCAAAGCAACTGTGTTGTTTGTACTTTCTCTGATCTCGCTTCTAGATAGTCCATTCTCTGCCAACGCCAATGCCTGATCGGTGTCCTTTCCAAATATTTTATACAAATTCTCTATCTTTACCTCGCTCATATGTACACCAAAAATCATTTAAAACTAAATAAAAAGTATATTTTATGAAATTTTTTAGCTTTATTTAAAATTATCGGTCTTTATTTTTAAAAATAATAAATTTTTTAGCTTATAATTGATAAATATAATATATAATATTAGATTTTTATATATTAAATTCATTATTGCCCCAAATAAATAAATTGATAATAAATTTAAAGCTATATTTCAAATATGTGTAAAAAATGATTTATAATGTTAATTCTTATTATGAAATACTTTTGCAAATGCATTGAATGTGATATTAAAATGATATATGTATAAATAAGGACATAAGGGAATGATATAATGGTAGATAAATTTTTTAAGAAGCTATATCTTTAAAAATTTAATATCTTGGACATTATAAACTGTTACAACGCTTTTTTTGCTATTATTTTCATTCTCTGATGATATTGACATCAAATATACTCAAATATTGCAACAGGGGTTGGATAAAGGATTTAATTATAAATAAAATTGAAAAAAAGCTCTTGAAGCTATTATTAAGATATTATTGAATGCCTTGCCTTAGGACATATGTCCTGAACCATTTCTCAGCCAGGGTGAAGCCGCTTACCTTTTTTCCTCCAATCCTGGTCCTCCCTGCCTTGATCTCACCTTGATAATCATCTATGCTATCAAACAAAGTGTAGCAAGATCCCACCTCTTTTGCCATGTGCGCATCAGTTCCTGCGACCATTGGAAAGTTGTTTTCCTCACATATTTCCCTCGTTTCGCCCTTGTCACCCATAAAATGCCCATTCAATGCCTCGATAGCATCAAATTGCAAGCTGTATATCAGGTCCTTGACACCTGAGCGTCGACTGTCATATGGATGCGATGCGACCGCCAGGCCGCCTTGTGAGTGAATAAGGTCTATAGTCTCAGATGCACTAAGCCCTTTAGGAATGTTCTCCTCTATGCCATATGCAAGAATGTGGCCTTCCTTGGAAGATATCTCGCACCCCCCGATTATTAGTAGGTCTGTGTTGATATGGATGGCCTTTTCGGCACCTTCCAAATTGTCATGGTCCGTGATTGCGATGCCGTCTAATCCTGCATTCTCGGCTGCATTGACCATTTCCTCTGGGCTGTTGATGCCATCTTTATAAGAATAACAGGTATGAACATGCATATCGATTTTGAACATGCGACAGATAAAGGAAATATCATATAAATATGTTTAGTTGCCCCTTAGCACCATACAATAAATTTCAATGTAAAGACCGTTCCATGTGGCTTATTGTTCTTTACGCTAATGTCACCGCCATATAATTCCATGATCTTCTTGGCGATAAATAAGCCATACCCCGTGCCTTTGTTTTCACCATGGCTATAACCATATTCAAAAACATTTCCAATAACATCATCAGGGATCCCTACCCCATAATCAATTATGTTCACCATTGCAAAGCTTCCTTCCACATCAACAACGACATCTATTTTTTTAGTTTTTCCATGAACTATGGCATTGCTGATTATGTTATCGAAAATTGAGAGTATGGCCTCATTGGCCAACACGTGACAATCCCCTGTAAGATTGAAATCTATATTCTCAAAATTCTCAATAGTTTTTTCTAAAATTTCAGAGATACGGTATTTGGAAAGTTTGCTTTGAGTGTTGAAAGAGCCATCTAAGTCTTTCATCCTGCTGATCAATTCCATGCTCTTGGTTATTGACTTCTTTGCTTTGTCTTTGTATTCTATATAATTTACATCCATAAGGTCAAGTAATGAATTTGCAATAGTCAGATTATTAGAAATATCATGGCTCAGTATCTTATTGACAAGTTCCAAATGCTCGTTCAATTTGTTGATGCGATACTCTGAAATTTTCTCTTTGGTAATGTCTTTGATCATAAGAAGATTGCCTATCATAATGTCATTTTGGTATAGGTCGCTCAATGAACAGAGATAGTAATTTCCTTCAACCATCTCTATGAAATTCTTAACTTCTTTAGAGGGAGTATGGATACTTGCGTTTAATTCCTTCCACATGGGGGTGTGATCATCGATCTTTTCCCCATATATGTCCTTGCCATCCAATTTTAACATCGATTTGGCTGAGTCATTGAGATGGACTATACGATATGCGTTGTCTGTGACTATTATTGCATCATTGATGTTCTCAATGATAATTTTATTTGCTATTGGAACTATCTTTAGAAAATCAAAATTGTATATGGAAAACAGCATTATACAACAAGTTATCACAAATGACAAAGGGGTAAAGTCCATGCTGTAGATCTTTGGTCCAAATCCAATGAAGATAATATTTGAGGCCCAAGGGACCAATAATGCCAATAGGAGTATGACTTTTTGATTTCGGTATATGGACGAATTGAACGAGAAAGGATCGACCACGAAATAAATACCCATTGCCAAGAGAATATATGAGTAGAATGTGAAAATGTAAAACCATGGGCCATAATCTTTGACATAGTACACAATTGAACCACTGCTGGATAGCTCTATATTTCTCCATATCAGTGAATGTAAGTCGTTTGTGAAAACAAAGAGCAATGTCATGACCGGGATGAACAAGAGCAATGCCACATTTGTCCGATTCATATATTTTTCCCTGCTGCCATAATAAAGGCTAAAGATGAGCCAGAAGGGAGGGGCAAATGATATTCCAAAATAAGACAACTTTGAAAATAGCAATATTGTGTCAAGGTCTGTGAACATTATGTGAAGGAACTCTGTTAAAGACCATATGAGCAATGAGAACATCAAGACACAGAAACTGATGGACATTGGTGTCCTCTTTCTTTTAAGAATTACATATATCAGAACGATTGCGACAAACGTTGACATCAAAGCAATCAATGAATAGTAGGTCCACTGCAAATCCATAGTATCAACAAGATATTTGTTTACCATTGAAGGTAATTATAAAAAAGTTTTCTATTTGTTTTTTATTTTATGCCCATAAAATAGTTTAATATTGCATAAAGTTTATATGTTGTATAATTCTGTTTAAATCAGCCAATTAATTGGGTGAAAATATGGCTGAAAAAATAACTGTTTCTATCATTAAGGCGGATGTTGGAGGATGGCCAGGACATGCTCTCGTCCACCCTGAATTGAAAGTAATTGCCAGAAATGAACTTGAAAAGGTCAAAGGCAAGCAGATAATTGATTATTGTGTCTCGAACTGTGGTGACGATCTGGAGCTCATTATGACGCACCGAAAGGGAGTCGATGACGAGGGAATTCATGAACTTGCCTGGGATACTTTCATAAAAGCGACTGATAAGGCAAAGGAGCTAAAACTATATGGCGCGGGCCAGGACCTTCTGGCAGATGCATTCTCAGGCAATGTCAAAGGAATGGGTCCCGGCGTAGCTGAGATGGAGTTCGAAGAAAGAAAGGCAGAGCCCATAGTGGCGTTCTTCATGGACAAGACCGAACCAGGGGCGTTCAATCTGCCCATCTACAAGATTTTTGCTGACCCTTTCAATACCATTGGCCTTGTCATAGATCCGAATGCCACACAGGGATTCGTGTTTGAGGTATGGGACATTCAGAAACACGAGAAGGTAATGATGGAGTGCCCGGAAGAGATGTACTCTATGCTTGCCCTCATAGGTGCCAAGTCCAGGTATGTGATAAAGAGAGTTTATCCAAAGAAAGGAGGAAAACTCCCTGCAGACGAACCTGTGGCGGCGATATCCACGGAAAAGCTTTACGAGATAGCCGGTGACTATGTTGGCAAGGACGACCCTGTTGCCCTTGTTCGAGCACAGTCTGGACTTCCCGCATTAGGTGAGGTATTGGAGCCATTCTCATTCCCCCATCTTGTTTCAGGATGGATGAGGGGCAGCCATAACGGACCTCTCATGCCAGTGGCACAGCGTGATGCCAAATGTACAAGATTCGACGGACCGCCAAGGGTCGTGGCACTTGGATTCCAGTTAGCAAACGGAAAATTGATCGGTCCAGTGGACCTGTTCGACGATCCAGGTTTCGATAATTCAAGGAAACAGGCGAAGGATGCGGCAGACTATATGAGAAGGCACGGTCCTTTTGAACCTCACAGGCTTCCTTTGGCAGACATGGAATACACAACTCTTCCAAAAGTGCTCAACAAGCTCAAGGACAGATTCGAACCAGTATGATCATGGGTGTGTATATTGAAGGACCATCTCATTGTTGTAAACTTCAAGGCATACTCTGAAGTATGCGGGAACAAAGGATTGGATCTTGCAAAGGTCTGTGAGTCAGTGAGCGACGAGGCAGGAGTACAAATTGTGGCCTGTCCCCAATTGGTCGATCTTGCAGAGACAGCAAACAGCGTTCACTCCCCTGTCTGGTCCCAGACAGTGGACGCAGTGCCGCCAGGTGGCAGGACTGGGCATGCAACAGCGGAGGCAATCGCAGCTGCTGGGGCTCTGGGAACGCTGATAAACCATAGCGAATGCAGGAAAAAGATCTTTGACATTGAGGATGCCATCACCAGATGCAGAAAGAACAAGCTCGTCACGTGTGTATGCACCAATAACATTGCGGTCTCAAAGGCCGCTGCGTCATTGGGTCCAACATATGTGGCCGTTGAACCCCCTGAACTGATAGGGGGCGACATCTCCGTTACGACCTCTGACCCCCAGATAGTGTCAAACACTGTCGACCTTGTCAAAGCGATCGACAGGGATGTCGAGGTCCTTTGTGGAGCGGGCGTGAAGGACGCAAAAGATGTTTCAAAGGCCATAGAGCTTGGAGCAAAGGGCGTGTTGCTGGCATCAGGCGTCGTTAAAGCCAAAAATCCTGAAGAAGTGCTACGTGACCTTGCTTCTGCAGTCTAAGTAAGTCTTGACGACCGCAGGTATGTATCCAATGGCAGTGCATGTCTCAAATGGTATCCCCTTATCGGTGATATCCAAGTGATATCTGCCTTTTTTCCTTATTTTATTTGGAAGGCCCTTTCTTCCCAATCCCACTATGAAATTGGCCTTCAATCCATTTGATATCATGGCCATTAGCTCTTTTGTGCTTACTTCCTTGCCATCATCCGGCTTTGATGTGGTAATAATTGTTTCCTGCGGCAGATTGAAGTCTATGTTATAGAAGAACTCCTGCCTGGAATAAAGCTCCTTTATGAACTCTCCCCCATGCCCAATGGTGGTATTTCCGACCACCTCTTCTACCGGGTCCTTGAAAGGGAAGTCTATCAGGCATAGATTGAATCCTGTGGCATAGCATATGGGGGCGGCCCTGGCAATGCTCCTAAGATGTATGTCATGGAGCCTGTTCTTGTCATATGAGTTATAAAGGCTCAAGGTAAGTCCCTTCATGATTAAAGAACAATGCTGGGGATTATTAATTTTTGGATATTGCCATATCATCACCCCTATAAATGAGGGAAGGAAGTAAAAAGATGAAAACTAAATATGTTTTATATTTTATAATATGATATACAAAAAAATAATATACTATATACCTAAAAAATTACATATACAATAGATATATAAATTTTTATTTCTGGTTTAAAATAAGATATAAGGGGAATATCATGCAAGAAGTGAAACATGCCGATGAGCTATTCAAGGATTTTAGGGCACAGAGCATCTCAGAGTTCTTCAAGAAGAATGCTGCGATGCTAGGATACGCAGGAAAAATAAGAAGCCTTACCACCATCGTTCATGAAGGGGTGACAAATGCCCTTGACTCGTGCGAGGAGGCCGGAATCCTTCCAAACATACATGTCAGGATAGATGAACTGAAATATGAGCACTATAGGGTCACTATGGAAGACAATGCCTCTGGAATACCCCTTAAGTTCATCCCCCAGGTATTTGGAAGGATGCTTGCAGGTTCAAAGGCACATAGGAACATCCAATCCCGCGGACAGCAGGGCATTGGTGTTTCAGGCGCAGTGATGTTCTCCCAAGTGACCACTGGCAAACCAACGACGATACTCACATCCACGGGCAAGGGACCAATAATCAAGGCGCAGGTCCAACTTGACGTTAAGAAAAATCTTGGAGAGATACAGGAAAAGGAGAAAATAAACAACAAATGGAACTGGAGGGGCACCATAATATCATTGGAATGCAAGAACGTCATATATAACAAGTCCAGATATTCGCCCCACAACTATCTGAGAATGACATCCATATCAAATCCACACTCCAGGATCACGTTCATAGAACCGGATGGAACAAGGATACTCTATGACAGGAGCACGAACATTGTGCCCGAACCACCGAAACCCATTAAGCCTCATCCCTATGGCATAAAACCAGATGACCTCGTGACTATGGCCGGAAATTCAAATCGGAAAAATCTTGCCTTGTTCTTGTCAAATGACTTTGTAAGGATATCATCTTCAAAAGCTAGCGAGATATCCAAGATGGCAGGCGTTTCAGAGAAGCTGAGCCCCCACCGGATTACATGGGAGGATGCAGAGAACATTGTTGGCGCGTTCAAGAAGACAAAATTCTTTGCGCCCCCAACTGAAGGGCTGAGGCCAATAGGCGATGAAGAGATACGCAAGGGGCTTGAGTCTACGTTGTCCCCGGAGTTCACCCACACAGTATCAAGGTCGCCCCAAACGTACAAGGGCGGGATTTTATTCGTTGCCGAGGTCGGTCTGGCCTATGGCGGAAAGTCTGGCAGGCAAGGGGTCGAGGTGATAAGGTACGCGAACAGGGCGCCACTGATATTCGACCAGGGCGGTTGCGCTATGACGGAGGCGGTAAAGAGCATCGACTGGAAGAGATATGGCATCAGGGATGTAGACAAGTCGCCGCTCACAATTTTCATAAATCTTGTGTCAACGCATGTTCCATATACTTCTGCTGGAAAGCAGGCCATTGCCTATGAGGAAGAGGTTTTCTATGAGGTAAGAAATGCCATCATGGATGCGGGCAGGGCGCTGTCAAGATTCCTTTCTGGCAAGAGAAAGCTATACGAGAAGAAATCGAAGATGAAAACGCTCTTCAAATATGTGCCCGACACTGCCGATTCCCTGGCAAGGCTGGCGTCAGGGGACAAGGAAAAGATATCCAATGCCCTGGAAATGATAGTCAATGAAAAATACAACATGATCACGGAGGACCCTGAGGAACCCAGTGAGGATGCTGAGACAGATGCCGGGGATGATGAATATGAATGAGGTCGACAAGAAGCTCGTGAAAATGGCGAAAGATGTCATAAAACAGATAAATGGACAAAATCCCCCATCGGTTGAGATTCCCCAAAGGGGGCTTTCGAATGTGTATTACGATGATCAGGACAAGATATTGAAGATGGGAGGAAAGACATCAAAACGCTCATTTATGAACATAGCCCATACAAGGAAGTTCATGCAGACCATGCTGGTCGCATCCTACGCCCAGAGGCTGATAAATGACAACAAGCATGCAGGGATAAGGGAGCTGTACTATGCGTTGAAACATTCTATTGGAAAGACAAAAGAGAACACATTTGAGGAGCAAAGCGAGTCAAATATCATAATCGAGGACATCGAGAGGATGTTGGACCTTCTCAGGGAACAGATGAATCTGACGGCAGACAGGAGGGGATTCATCTATGGCGACATACAGATCCATGACTCCGGGGACAGATTCAATGCTTCCAAGCTTGGGAGGGGCGGATGGTCGGTACCTGGGAACATAGAGGACATCAAGTTCAAAAAAAGCAATATAGATTACATCCTTGCTGTCGAGACCGCAGCCATGTCGGACAGGCTGATAGAGGAGAATTTCCCAAAAAATAACAATTGCCTGCTAGTGGCCTGCCAGGGGCAGGCACCAAGGGGGATAAGAAGGCTGCTATCGCGATTGCATAATGAGATGGACCTGCCTGTGGTCGTCTTCACTGATGGGGACCCTTATGGATGGTACATCTATTCCACCATAAAGCAAGGTTCAATTAATCTTGCATACCTTTCAAACACATTAAGCGTGCCAAAGGCAAAATTCGTTGGCATGACCATGGACGACATAGAGACGTATGATTTAAAAGGTGTCACGGAAAAGTTAAAAGACCTTGACAAAAAGAGGATTGAAGAAGAGCTGAAATATCCTTGGTTTGAAAACAAAAAATGGCAAAAACAATTGAAGAAATGTAAAAAAATGGGCGTGAGGATCGAACAACAGGCTCTTGCGAACAGATCATTGGAGTTTGTTGCAAAAGAGTATCTGCCAGATAAAATCGAGAACAAGAACTTTCTTCCCTAGGTGTAAAAGATGAAACAAATACTAGAAAGCTACAACGCTGATGAACTAGAGAGATCAGTGATGAAGTATTGGGAAGACCATGATATCGTAGACAAGTACATGAAAAAAGAGGGTGAGACCTGGTATTGGTGTGATGGACCCCCTTATGTTACTGGCACTATACACCTTGGTACGGCATGGAACAAGATGATAAAGGACACTGTTCTGCGCTACAAGACAATGACCGGTTATGCCCCCACAAGGCAACCCGGATTCGACATGCATGGACTTCCGATAGAAGTAATGGTAGAGGAAAAGCTGAAGCTGAATAACAAGAAGGAAATCGAGAGCAAGATCGGAATCGACAAATTCATCCAGATGTGCAAGGAATTTGCCATCGACAACATGAACAAGATGATCGCCCAATTCATAGATATCGGGTGCTGGATGGAATGGGACAGGCCCTACATGCCAATTAAGGATGCATACATAGAGTCAGGTTGGTACACCCTTAAGAAAGCATGGGACAACGGGATGTTCTTCAGGGACAAGAGGGTGACCCATTGGTGCCCAAGATGCGAGACCGCGCTCGCCGAACACGAGATAAGGGGAGAGTACAAGATGGTGGACGACCCATCCATCTTCGTAAAGTTCAAGCTTTTGGACAGGGAGGATGAATACCTTCTTGTTTGGACGACAACTCCTTGGACGCTGCCAGCCAATCTGGCCGTGGCAGTGCACCCGGACTTCGACTATGTTGAGGTAATGGTGGAGGACGAGACTTGGATCATGGCAGAGGGGCTGATGAAGTCCGTTTTCTCACAATTGAACATCTATAACTATACTGTCATTGGATACCTGAATGGCAAGGATATGGAAGGATGGAGATATGTTCATCCGCTCTTGGAGGAGAATCCCATACAAAAGGAATTTTTCAAAAAGAGCGAATCATACCACTCGGTGATACTTGGCGAGCACGTAACACTGGAGGACGGCACTGGGTGCGTGCACACTGCGCCCGGTTTTGGCGCAGAGGACTTCGATGTTGGAAAGGAGTACGGCCTTGAGGCATATTCTCCCGTTGATGACCTTGGAAATCTCTCAGACTCCAAGTACAATGGCCTATTCATAAAGAAAGCGGACCCCTTGATCATAGAGGACCTTAAGAAGAAGGGACTTATGGTAAAAGACACGGTCATAACACACAAATACCCCTTCTGTTGGAGATGCAAGAGCCCACTCATATTCAAGTCAACTGAACAGTGGTTCCTGGACATCACAAGGATCAAGGGCAAGATACTTGAGAAGAACAAGAGCGTCCAGTGGATACCTGAATGGGTCCACAAGCGTTATGAGAACGGTGTTGAGAATGTTGGCGACTGGTGCATATCCCGGCAGAGATACTGGGGAATGCCGCTACCAATATGGACCTGCCCTGACGGGCATCAAGTTTGTGTGGCCTCCAAGGAGGAGATGAAAGGCCTCATGAAGGACGGCCATGACGTAAAGGAGCTTCACAGACCCTATGTGGACGAGGTAAAGCTTGTCTGCCCAGAATGTGGAAAGGACATGACAAGAGAGAAGGACATAGTGGATGTATGGTTCGACTCCTCAATTGCCTCCTGGGCATCTTTGCATTATCCACATGAAAAGGAGGAGTTTGAAAGGATATGGCCTGCCGAGTTCATTGTGGAAGGGAACGACCAGGTCAACAAGTGGTTCTATGGCCAACAGGCCTCATCGGTCATCACGTTTGGCGAGATGCCGTACAAGGTGGTTCAGATGCACGGATTTGTCTATGACGCATACGGGGACGCGATGCACAAGTCCACAGGGAACGTGATTGCCCCGGAAACCGTCATAGAAAAGGAAGGCAGGGACATATTCAGGTTTTTCACCCTTTGGCACCAGCAACCCCATGATGACATGAAGTTCTCATGGGAGGACATAGCCAACGTGCGCAGGATGATCAGCATCCTATGGAACGTATACAAGTTCTCCACAACATACATGGTGCTGGACGATTATGACACCAGCACTGCCCTTGAATCTGTCAAAGGGCACCTCAGGACAGAGGACAAGTGGATGCTCTCGAGGGTGAACAGCGTTGTTAAGGATGTAGTCGAAGGCCTTGATGAGTATATGTACCACAAGTCCGCAAGGGCGCTTATGGACCTTGTCGTGGAAGACCTATCACGCTGGTATGTCAGGCTTGTGCGCTCCAGGACATGGTCGGAAAAGGATGACCCCGACAAGCTCGCAGTCTACTTTACCCTCCATTACACCCTAATGAAGCTTTCAAAGCTGATAGCGCCAATGATGCCATACATAAGTGAGGAGCTTTACAGGAATTTGGACGGAAAGCTAGAGTCGGTGCACTTCGAGAGCTTCCCGAAGATGGATGGGTCCCTTGTCGATACAAAGCTCGAGGAAGAGATGAGATACGCGCGCAAGATAGTCGAGGCATGCGCCAATGCAAGGCAAAAGGCCGAGCTTAAGCAAAGATGGCCCATCTCCCGGGTCCTTGTCGACAGCAAGGACACCCTTGTAGCAACGACACTCTCAGACCTGGGGCCCGTGTTGAAGGAACAGATCAACACAAAGAATATCGACGTTGGCAGCGTAGAGCACGACTATGAGGTAAAGCCAAACTACAAGAAGCTGGGTCCAAAGCACAAGGGCGATGCGCAGAAGGTGTCATCAGCCATATCCTCTAACACGGAAAAGGGCCTTATCAAGGAACTTATGGACAAAGGCAAGGCCAACTTTGGCGGATACGACGTCGAACTGGAGGATGTGAATCTTGAAGAGGTCCTTCCAGAAGGATGGGAGTCGTCAGAGACGGATATCGGCACCATATTCCTGAACAAGGAGATCACAAAGGAGCTCAGGTCCGAGGCCTTGGCAAGGGAGCTCATACGCCGCATCCAGGAGATGAGGAAGGAGCAGGACCTCAATGTTGAGGATACGATCGAGACCAATGTCGTTTGCACCTTTAAAGAACAGCTCGCGGACCATGTTGGTTACATATCCAACGAGACCAGGTCCAAGAAGCTTGAGTTCTCCGATGCAACGGACGGATACTTCAAGGAATGGAAGATCGACGACGATGTCGCTAAGATCTGGATAAAGAGGGTTTAGAACCCCTCTTAAATATTTTTTTATCAACTTCAACGCCCAAACCGGGTGCCTTCGAGGGCGATAGGACGCCTCTTTTCACCTTGATGCCCTTGGCAGGATGATACTTTAAGAACAGGAACGTATCCAGGTCAGCGAATCTCACATTGCCCATTGCCAATGCGAGATGTAAAGAGGCAGCTATGGATATGGCATTCTCGCTCATGCACCCAATCATGCATGGGACCTCGTAAAGCTCAGCGGCGTGCACCATCTTCATCCCGGATGTTATTCCGCCGAATCTGTTTAGCTTGATGTTGGCTATGTGGAAGCACTCCTTGCCCAGAAGCGCAGGAAAATAATGCTTGTCAGGTATTGACTCATCGCCAGCGATCCTAATGTTGGAGTTCACGCTAAGCACTGCCATGTCCTCTTCGGCCTTCACAGGCTGCTCCAGGAACTCCAGGTCAAGCCCACGTGCCAGCTTGATGAATCTCCTGGCATCGTTAAGCGACATTGCGCCGTTCGCATCGCACCTGATCGACACTTCCGGGCCAAGCTGTTCCCGGATACTACCCAATGCGCCTATATTGAAGTCCACGTCATCGCCAAGCTTTACCTTGAAGAATCGGAATCCCTTGCCCATCCAATAGATTGCATCCTTTATCATGGCCTCTTGATCGTTTATGCCTATGGTAATTGATGTGGGCATGGATCTTTTTTCATATCCCATGAGTTCAAAGATTGGGGCTTTGTGGTATTTCCCGAAAATATCCCAAAAGGCAGTGTTGAAGGCAAATTTTACAGATGGATTCCCATATGTGATGCCATTCATTGTCTTCTCAAGGTCCTCGATACGAAGGGGGTCCTTTCCGATCATGTTCTTCTTGAACATATCGGAAAAATACAAGGCAGACTTGACATCCTCATCTGTCATCGACGTGGGGTAACCGGACCCATATCCAACTATGCCTTCGCTTGTGACCACCCTTACAAAAAGTG
>Ga0272442_10003795_pt1 | contig 21029 bp, 15 predicted proteins | sample SSMForm2O_FD_200262 | JGI IMG/M metagenome (GOLD analysis project Ga0272442, IMG submission 200262) | Marine sediment archaeal communities from Little Sippewissett salt marsh, Falmouth, MA, United States - SSM-Form-2O | ecosystem: Environmental > Aquatic > Marine > Wetlands > Sediment ... | reverse complement strand
GGTTATGAAGCTTCTGTACCCGCTGATTATGATGAGCTGAATGAACTCATTTCTCTGTTACGCGCCAGAAAGGTATTTACTCAGACCAGTATTTTATTCCCGACAGATCGCGGCCTACCGGCGGTAGCTTCTGTAACCAGCATAAACGACCTTGAAGATCTCGAGACAAGACTCGGGGTGGCCGTTAAAAAGATCTCCTACAAAGAACTTGCCGGGAAAATGGCCGATGTGATGAACAGCAAAACCGAAAGGGAAAAGGCTGAACAATTTGCGAATGAGCTGCTGGGGGGTGCTCAGGGATCGTACATCGATCGAAAGTATGTTGTCAGGAGTGTCGAATTCTATCAAACCGTGAAAAGCCTGATGAAAAAACATGGGTGCAATGCATTCACTATAGAGTGCTTCGAGTTTTGCAGCAGCAGGCTTCCGGAACAATGGACGATTACCCCCTGTTTAATTCACACTCTTCTCAGAGATCAGGGAATTGCGTCTTCATGTGAAGCAGACCTGGGTTCACTGCTGGCCATGCGGCTGCTGATGTCCGTTTCGAAAAAATCCTGCCATCAGGGCAATGCAGACCCGCGAGATGAAAATACTTTCAGAATAAATCACAGTGTGCCCGGAATAAAAATGAACGGCTTTGATAAACCTGACCTGCCTTATAAACTGGGACGCTTTACTGAATGCGGGTGGGGCACAAAAGTGGTTATCGATTTTACGGATAATACTGAAAAAAGAGTTACCGTGGCCAGGGCCGATCCTTCAGCAACAAAGCTGCTTGTGTTAAGCGGTGAGCTGGTGGGAGCCGACGGTTGGGACAAGGACAATCTGGGGTGCTCTGTTGAAGCCGTGATCAAGCCGCCGGACGGGAGGACTGACGAATTCATGAAGAAGCGAATCGATTATGGCAATCACCTCCCGTGGGTTTACGGCGACTATAGCGAGCAAATACGACAGCTCGGTGAAATGCTCGATCTGGAAGTCGATGTGATCAGTTGAATTCCTCAGATTCGGCGGAAAAATTCAGTGCAGGAAATATTCGAGCAGACGGGCGGTCTGCTGTCATCGAATACTAATCCAGGCTTTATCTCTCAGCATTGAACCTTTTTCTGGGAGAGGTTCAATTTTGTCGATTTACATTAATAAGATAAAAGATTCATCTCTCCATCAATCCAGCCAGATAAATTCCCAAACGGGCAACATTCGAGTGCTCTACAGGGGGTCTTCCCCAGCCGGGTGATCCATCGTATTGATTTAACCCAACCAGTACTATCATTTTTTTCTCCGGCAGGATAGCAGCAACACTCTGTGCCGCTCCGGCCATGAAAGCAGCGTTATCTTCCGAGGAAAGCCAGAACATAAGCCCATACTCGGTATCCTGGGTAGGTTGACCGGATCGGTTGTAATTGGTCCAGGCATCTCGAATAAGATTATCGTTGAAAATAATTTTATCGCCGACCTTCCCCCCATCCAGCCAGAGCTGCCCGAAACGAGCGATGTCTCTCATAGTGCCGAACAAGCCCGAACCCGGATATGGAGCTGGAGAATATGATATGAAAGTGGAATCCAGGCCGTCGCAGGTCCTCACTATGTCGGCCAGATCATCCCCCGGCCGCAGATAACCGATACTCTCCAGGCCCAACGGCTTCAGAACACGCTCCTGGAGAAGATTTTCGTAAGGCTTTCCACCAACTTTTTCCATTATCCGGCCCAGCATTCTCATCCCCAGTTCGTTGTAATGAAAGCCTGTTCCCGGTTCAAATTCCAATGTTACGTCGGAAAAATCCCGATAAGTGTCCCCGGCCCGCTTTTCTTTTCTAGTCACGCCGGAAGTGTGGCTTGCCAGATGGCGGACAGTAACCTTGTCCCTGGAAAAACTTCCGCTGCCCGGCCCCTTAAAGTAATCGAAATATTTCACTACCGGATCGTCCAGGCTGACCGCACCCTCTGAAACTAGGGACAGGAGCACCGCAACGCCGAACTCCTTGGAGATCGAGTATAGCGGAAACCTGGATTCGGCAGTCACAGGCGCTGACCCGGGTAACTTGTCGAGAGTCCCGAAATACTCCTCGTAGACAAGGGTTCCCTCCCGCAGCACCAGCGCCGCCCCAGCATTGCAGTCGTTGGATATTTTCATTTTATATCTGGTGTGTAATGCGACTGTCTCGAAAACGCCTCTTGACTGGTCCTTAATCTCAGGCGGAGTGTCGCAACAGGAGAAAAAAATCAATCCGCTGGCACAAAGAGTAAAAATGTTTTTCACTGGTAAGCTCCTTATCCACGATCATAAACGGATTACCCGGCCCAATAATTTGCACCGCCGGTTTTCAGGGAGTTGAATGATAGAAGTCAATACCGTCCGGTTAACTAACAGACAGAAAGAGAAAGAGTATTTTTTACTGTTACTTTTGTAACCAAAAGTAACCAAAAGTTTTTTCGGGCCGCAAACTCGACGACCACTAGAGCTTTTAAATCCCTATTTGTCTTCCAGGTAAAAAACGCTCCCGCCGAGCTCGCCTGATTCTCACTTGAACCGGGCAAGTGAGAATCAATGGCATGCCGACCAGTCTGGCTTCGCTCTGCCTGAGATGGAAATTAACCGGCTTTTACACGCTCGGAGTGCAGTCTCTCGAACATGCGGCCCTGATCCGGCGGCCTGCGGCCGCTCAGAGAAAATATACATCTCTAAGAAGATAAAAATATCCCTTTCACCAATCCCTTTTGCATTAGCTCTCCGTAACTGACTGAATTACGACCGACTATTGATTCATAAACCGTCTTTACCGGACACTATTGAATAGAAGTATGTTTTTACTGAGCAGACTGGCTGCAAGAAGATAATCCCCGGCCTCATACGCACTCCGAACAGAGGGAAAAAATTCATTGCCCGTGACAGAAGATAAACCGCAAAGCCTGACCCAGTAACGCTCTCTGATAAGGTCCCCGTAATAACGAGTTCCTTCAGAGCTGTTCCTGATTTTTTCTCCCAGGCGAAAATCGCCTCCATAGTTGATCAGTTCCGTATTGAAATAGTTTTCCACGGGATCGCCGGCATCTTTTTCCCCGAATTTTTCAACCACTGCTTTCAGGGTGATAATCAGCTGCTGGTTATCATCCGCTGCTTTTTCTAAAACGGGCAAATAAGCTTCATGCAGCGCTTTGTAATCAAAAGGATATATAGTTGCGGTATCGCAAGGTACCCTGCAAATGCGCTCAAAATCATTGTCACCGTCAATATCGTATTTCCAGGTATCGAAAAATCCATTCCGATCAGTGTCTTCCATCCGGAAAACCATATCAAGCCTGTCATCATAATCGTAGTCCACCTTGATCCATCCTGTTTCAGCACCCAGCAGGTGAAATCTTCGATCCACGGAAGAATAATAAAACCTGAATTCACCGGATCTATCGCTGTCTATTTCATTGCGTTTGTTGAACGGACCGCAGGATGGCCCGCCTACTTGAGGCATGAATTCGCTGCCGTGGTTGAGTATGCCTTCCCAGCGATCGTTATGCATGCTGCCGGGCCGTGGATCGATGTTAATGTCGTTCTCGTCCCAGGTCAGCAGGGTTTTTCCCCACTTCTGTATTTTGGCGAACCGGCGCATCTGTTCCCACTTAAAGACCGGGTCCGTTTTTATCCCGCGAATATCAAGCCTGGTACAACTGGTCTCAGGTAAAGTAACCGGACCAAGGCTGGTAATGGAAAAATCATAGTCATGCCTGTTGTCGGCATGCGCATCATTGTCAATATCCATGCTGTAGCGGAGGCTTTCCGCAACCAGTTTCACGCCCTCGAACCTGACCGCTTCTTCGGAAAGCGAGTCGCTGTCGAGATCGTAGAATGAAAAAATTATTTCGCAGGCAGGCGTTAAGGTCTCCGCCTCGAAATCAAAGTAAAACGTGTAGACAAACATTTCATCGCCGTTGAAATCGGTGAGCCATTCGGTCAGCCTCTGGTTGTATTCGTAGTTGGTGTGGTACCACAAACGATTGTCGTCCCCGTAATCCCTGGTATAAGACGCACAATACGCTTTGCCGCCGTATGTCCTGGGGGTAAAATACGAATATGCCTCTGAGATCCACTGATATAAATACTGCTCGTCCACATCATTGTCCCCGTCCCTGTCAAGATAGTCGACCACGCGGTCTATAGTGCCGTCACCGTACCAGTCTGCAACATAAAGGTCGCTGTCCAGATCACCTTCACGGGTAATATACATGTCGCCGTCCTCGTCGATGATTTTAACGAGCAGCGGAGCACGCTTGCCTTGATGCTTTTCATTCGAATCGATCATGTAAATTACGTCTATCCGGCCGTCATTATCAGAGTCGATCTCAATTCTCCGGTTTGATTCGCCCTGGAGAGACTGTACAGTGATACCCGGGTCCATTACAATCTCCGGTCCCACCATCTTTTTGAATATTTCATTATTAGTCTGGGCGTTGCACGCAGCCGTTGAAAGGATTAGAATCGTAATAAACAGAAACGTCAGCTTTGACATAAGTATCCCCGACTTTGATCTGATTAGCTTAAGTGATATTTATATAACCTCTTAAACCGAAGTGCTGTTGTTAATTCCGAAGGGTGCTCTGACCCGAGGTCCTGTTTACCTGAAATCTTGCTGCTGAAATGTTACAACCCATTGTCGTTGTTTTCAAGCATCTTCTCGACAACCTTCCCACTATTCCTTTTTGCATACCGAAAGAGAGATACGATGTCCTTTTAATACATTCATTTGGAGGTATGCTATTAAAGGCGGTCTCGTTTTCGGAAGTGCCGGGCAGGCTGCACCCGTCCTGTCAGGCGAAGTCTTTGTGGGTGTGCATGAAATCCCGAAAAGAAGTTTTCAGCTCCCCTTGCGCCTTCTCTTTGAGCGCGGCCATTTCTTTCTGGCTGAAAGGCTGAAATTCTTTCACCACTTCGACATTATTAAGCACGAACTGATGGTTGGGCATTGTAACTGTAACAGTAGGCACTGAGGCGAGACTCAGGGTGTAGCGCAGGCATGTTTTGTAATCGAATCCTGGAAAGCGGCTAACTATCCGGCCTGCACCCATGGCTTTCATGGCCGTAACAGCGGTGCCCTTGCGTGCAAGCACCGGCAAGGCTGTCTCCTCGAAACCCATGTCCGAAAAACCGTTGGTGGCCACATTAAGCGACATTACCACGTGATCGAAATTGTGCCGCCGGTCCGCCTCCAGGAGCACGCGGCTGTCAGTGTGCGTGGAAACCCCGATCCACCGGGCAAGTTTCTGTTCCTTGGCCCTGTGGAGCAGCTCGAACGGGCCGTCTCTGCCTTCAAGCTTCTCCAGATCGTCCGGGCCTTCCAGGTGGTGGATCATCAGAGTATCAACGTAATCCACGTTCAGCCTTTTCAGTGATGTTTCAAGATGCTCCCACCACAGTTTTTTGTCCCGGGTACCGATCTTGGTATGGATCAGCACCTGCCTGCGGCGCGCCGGCATCAACCGGCCAATCAGCTCTTCGCTCCTGCCGTAGGTGTATGCTGTATCGATACAGTTGACTCCACGATCCAGAGCCTCTGTCAACAGCCTCAAAGAAACATCTTCTCCGGCGTTCGCCCAGGGGCCTCCCCCGCCGAAAGTCAGCAGGGTCACATTTGCCCCTGTGTTGCCGAACGGGCGTACCGGAAGTTTGGATTCGGGGAACGGAAGAAAATCGCTTTCAACCGCCCGGGCCTTTCCGGAAAGCACACAGCCGCCCAATGCGGCGGCCATGCCCCGTTCTATAAATTCCCTGCGCTTGATTCCACGAGCTTTCTCTTCTCTGCTGTCCAATCCATCCTCCTTACCTGAATCCGGCACCATGACTTTTATTCTTCCTTCTCGATCAATCCCGGCCTGTTCCCGGCAACTTTAACACTAATAATACGCAAATTCAAGCACGATGTTGCAGGTTTTCCGCTGCCCATTGTCAACCAGACCCGCTTCCGGGAAGGTGAATCACGTCTTATGACTTTCATCGATGCCTTAAAATTTGTATTATTAATTTCATCTGGACTCTTTCCTCTCTGTTCTCATGTACTGATTTTCAATATCCTCAGGAGTACTGCCATGTCTGCAAAGCTGCTGTTCGTGCTTCTTCTGCTTATTATCTCCAGCTCCAACACGGCGGCGCAGGTGCTCGCCGATGAGATATCTGTAAGAAGCAGGTATCTCGAAGAACTGCTCGGCTTTCTCCCGCCGGTACGCACGGACAGGGGCATGGTCACCCGCTTTGACAGGACCTGGCGCGACTGGCAGGAGCGCACCGGCGAGCTGCCGCCCGATTTCTCCGGGATGGCCTCGCTCCCCTTTCTGCCTGACCCCCTGGTTCTTGACCAGTGCGGCGAGAACATCCCGGTAAAGACCCGAGGGCAGTGGCAGCAGAAACGGGCATGGATTGAAAAAGAAATCAAGCACTGGCTAACCGGCACTTTCCCCCCTGCTCCGGACAACTTGAAAGCCGAACTGGTGAGTGAAAAAACCTCCGGCAGTGTTACCTCGCGCCTGGTGGAGCTGCAATTCGGTCCCGACCACAGGGCAAAGCTTACTGTCGAGCTTCTTATTCCGCACGGGGAGGGACCTTTCCCGGTATTCATGACCCAGTGGGACCACCGGGCCTGGGCCTTTCTCGCAGTGCGCCGGGGATATATCGGCTGTATCTATGCCGGAGCGGACAGTAAAGACGATACAGAGCAATATGCCGATATCTGGTATCCTGAGTATGATTTCACAAGGCTCATGCGCCGGGCCTGGAGCGCTCACCGCGCGGTGGACTACCTGATCACGCTGCCCTTTGTGGATAGAGACCGCATCGCCCTTACCGGGCATTCGCGAAACGGTAAACAGTCTCTGATGGCGGCGGCTTTCGACGAGCGGATAAGTGCTGTTATCGCCTGCAGCGGGGGCACCGGCGCCGAGGTGCCCTGGCGCTATACGGACGACAGGTTCGCTAATGAAACAATCCTCGAAATCACCGGCAACACACCGAACTGGTTTCATCCACGCCTGCGCTTCTTTATCGGCAGGGAGCACAAACTGCCCGTGGATCAGAACCTGCTGATGGCCCTGATCGCCCCGCGGGGGCTGATGCTCAGCTCTGCGCTGACCGAGTACGGCGGCAATCCCTGGGGTATAGAGCAAAACTATCGCTCGCTGCAGAAAGTCTACGAGTTTCTCGATGCCGAAGATAATCTCGCTATCTGGCTTCGCGGCGGCATGCATGCCACTGCGGCCCGGGATATCGAGGTCTATCTGGACTTTTTCGATAACGTGTTCGGCCGCAGGAAGTTCACCCCTCCCCGCACTCTCTATTACAATTACACATTCGAGCGCTGGAAAAAGCTAAGCGGCGAGCAGGTCGATCCGCTCACGTACCAGAAGCAAAGCCCGGGTGATCTGCTTTCGGGAGATGGCGGAAAAAAAATCGAGTCGGCCGGGGCCTGGGAGAAGAAAAAAAGAGAGATCGTCAACCGGATAAACTGGGTGCTCGGGGAGGCTCCTCCAGGGGCTTTGAACCCCGGGCCGAGCCGGTTATATCCGGGATCGGGGGACGACTGGCCCAGCCAGCTTTTCGGCAGGCCCGGGGCAAACGAGAAAATGGGCCGGATGGTGACCCACCCTTACGGCGGCTCTTTCGGCGACTATCTTTACGGGAACCTGTACTACCCGCTGGATGAGCAGGGTGAGCGCACAGGCGGCCGGCTGCCCGTGGTGATCTTCTTTCACGGACTCACCTACCACACCGGCTTCTCTCAACTCAGCCGGAATTTCGTTGAAAAGATGGTGGGGCTCGGTTACGCCGTATTCGCTTTCGACATGATCGGCTGCGGCAGCCGGATCGAGGAGGGCAGGCTGTTTTATGAGAGGTATCCGCGCTGGTCGAAGCTGGGGAAAATGGTCACCGATGTCCGCGCCGCGCTGGACATGCTCGAGAGAATGGACTTTATCGACAGTGAGCGGACCTACGTGGTCGGATATTCGCTCGGAGCAACAGTGGGGCTTTATACCACGGCGGTGGATGAACGCATATCCGGGACAGTTTCAGTCTGCGGATTCACTCCTCTGCGCACGGCGTGTCCGGAAAAAGGGATCGAGGGTTTACAGGCTCTCTCCCACCTTCACGGCCTGCTGCCCCGGCTGGGTTTTTTCGCTAGTTATGCGAACCGAATCCCGGTAGATTACGATGAAATTCTGGGCTGTATCGCCCCCCGGTCGCTGCTGGTCGTGGCGCCGAAACTGGACAGGGAGAACTATTTTCCCGACGTGAATCTCTGCGTGGAGCAGCTTGCCGGGGTTTACCGGCTGTTCGGCAGCGCGGCGAATTTTAGTTTCTCCGCGCCGGATGACTACAACCATTTTCACAGGCAGAGGCAGAAAGAGGTGCTCAACTGGCTGGAGGCGCGTCTCAGCCGGTGAACCACATTCAAAAAGCCCCGCCTGTGAGTGTGCGCAGACGGGGCTTTCTATCACCTGGTTCCGCTTTTCGAGCTAGGCCATCAGGCTCTTCATCATCTTGATATCATCGGCCAGCTGTGCGACACTGTTGTCCTTGTTGAACTCGAAAAACAGCCAGCCGTCGTAGCCCTGCTTTTTCAGCCGAAGAAGTATTTCTCCCCACACGTCGCTGAAATCCTCCAGCGGGAGATTTTTTTCGCCGTCGTTGGCCTGCACGTGCACGTAGGCCAGCCTGGGATAGACCTTCTCCAGGTTCTCCAGGTTCCAGTCGTACTCGTTGGGCCGGATCAACTGGTAGTAGGTGTAGAGATTGGGGTGGCCTGCTCCGTCGAGCACTTTGAGCACGTTGTCCCCGCCCTCGGTGGGGGTGTTGTCGTGGAACTCGAAAGCGACCCGGATATTTTTCTCCTCAGCCATGCCGGCGATTTCCCGGGAGGTGGCGGTGATTTTAGCGAACTGCCAGGCACTCATCTCCTCGGGCCTGACCCATCCGCCCCAGACCCGTATCACCCCGGCGCCCAGCAGGGCCGCTTTGTCCACAACCGGTGCGAACTGCGCCGGTTCGTGTTCGAGAACGTCGAAATAGGAGCCGTAGCTCGGTACAGCCAGGCCTGCCTCGCGGCATTTGCTCGCCACACCTGTCACATACTCTGCCGGCGCATCGGGCTTGACATGGACATCCGCGCCCCACTCGATTCCATCGAGGCCCTGCTGCGCGGCAATTTCGATTATCTCCTCCGCAGGCTTTTCGCGAAACGTGACACTGCAAACTCCAAGCTTGAACATGATATATACTCCCTGTTGATAATTCTGAGCTGATTGCTGATTAGAATTTTTCACGTGCTGCAAAGTGTCCGAAATACCACGGTAAGCTACCACCAGGTCTCGGGCTTTGTCAAGGGGCGCTTTGCCTGGCGGGGGCGTTCCCGCCCACTTGATTTTCCCCTTTGACTTGACCATATTCCTGGTATCGACCCACGGAATATTTTTACAATCCCAGCAGCGAATCGAGTGTGTATGCCAGGCCCGAGAACAAAAGCGGTCGTCTGTGTCAGCGGAGGGATGGACAGCTGTGTCTGTGCTGCTATTGCCGCCTCCGGGTACGACCGGCTCTATTTCCTTCACGCTGAATACGGCCAGCGCACCCAGGCCAGGGAGCGCGCCTGTTTCGACCGCCTGGCCCGGCATTTCAAAGCCGAACAGACACTGGTCTGCCGGCTAGATCACCTGGGAGAAATCGGCGGATCGAGTCTCACGGACACGGCTATCGAGCTCAGCCCGGCGGAACTGGATAGCGGCAAAATACCCACCAGCTACGTCCCGTTCAGAAACGCTCATTTCCTCACTATTGCGGTCAGCTGGGCCGAGGTGATCGGAGCGGAGGCTGTTTTTATCGGTGCGGTCGAGCAGGACAGCTCAGGCTATCCTGACTGCAGGAAGGAATTCTACGAGGCTTTCCAGCGGGTGGTCGATCTGGGCACCAGGCCACAGACCGGGATCGAAATCCTCACTCCCCTGATCGGGATGAAAAAAGGAGAGATAGTCACACTCGGCGCCTCGCTCGGCGCCCCTTTCGAGATGACCTGGTCCTGCTACAAGTCAGGCGAGGTGGCCTGCGGAACCTGCGACAGCTGCGCGCTCAGAATGCGGGCGTTCAGCCAGGCCGGGATCGAAGACCCGATACCGTATGCGGCAGCAACCGATTGAATACAGCGCCGCATCAGCCGGAGGGAAGGGCGTGAAACGAGAGTAGGGGAATTCCCGTTAAGATTATCCAAGAAACCTAATTGACTTGATCTGCGTTTAAATAATTACTATGCTTTAATAGTGACCTGTGTAAAAATGCAAGCCTGACCCGGATACGGTAAATGCCCATCCTGCCAAAAGCCCCGATCGAGCATATAGAGCTCGCTCCTGATATGGAAGAGGAAAAGCTCGAGCAGCTCTGTATCGATTTCGACACAGACTGCGTGCTCGGCGACAGTCCGCCTTTCGGCTCCTACAGCAAATGCTGGGACTACGACCGCTCGACCGGTTTCTGCCCTTTCTGCCTGCCCCGCAAATAGTCCGGCTCACAATCCGGCAAGCTCGATAAACTTCTCCTCCACCAGCTTCATGTTGTCCTGCCAGAGAGCCTTGCGCCTGATCAGCTCGACATTCGCCTCCCCCGCTTTCATTCGCATGTGCTGATTTTCGCCGGCCTGTGCCAGGCATTCAGTCAGCCGGTAAAAATCCCCGGGAGGGAAAGTGAGCCCGTTGCTGCCGTTTTCCACCCACTGCCGGTTGCCCGCGATATCGGTAACCACGGGGAAAACACCGCAGGCCATCGCCTCCAGCAGGGAAACCGAGGTGCTGTCCGAGAGACTGGCCGAAACGTAGATATCCGAGTTGCGCAGCAGGTGCGCAAGATCCGCCTGAGACAGCTCACCGGTAAAGTGCACGGTGTCCGCCAGGCCGCATTCGTTGCTGAATTTCTCAAGCTGCGTACTGCTGCTGCCCCCGCCTGCTATCTCTAAGCTGAAATCCAGCCCGCTGCTTTTCAGGTTCACCGCGGCGCGCAGGAGGGTCTCTATATCGTAGACCGGCTCCAGTCTCCGGGTCGAGACGATCCTCAGCTTACCTCCCGCGCCGGAGGCCTGAAGGAACCCGTCTTTGCCTTCAGGATAGAACAGGTGCGGATCGATCCCCATCGGGACCTCCAGGATACGGCTGCTTTGCACACCCAGGCCCTGCAAGGCCCCGCTCAGGTTCTCGGCATCGCAGGTCACCAGAGCTGCGGCACGAAGAGCGAACCGGGTGCGCAAGCGGTGAACCGGGCTTTTCCCCGGGTTCAGCAGGATATCGCTTCCCCAGGCGCTGATTGCCAGGGGCCGGGCCAAGCGAACCAGGGCGGCGAGAAACCCGTAGCCCGGAACGAAATGAGCGTTGACCACATGCGGCCGGAACCGCCGTACAAGCCGCGCCAGGGCAGCCGCGGCGAGCGGGTATTTCAGCGCACCGATCGAGGCATATGATGGCAGCACGTGCTGTATTTCATCCGACAGGTCTTCGGAGGGATTCAATGTCGCCAGCTTAAGCTCGTGCTCACGAGCGGCGAACCATGAAACCCACCGCCTGCCGTGGATTATATCCGGGTCTGCAAGAATAAGTATTCGCATTCAATCCCCGAAGTCACCGGAGGGCCGAAGCTTTTCAGAGGCCGTTCCGATTAACCGGACTCCCTTTCATCGGCCAGTACGTAAATTGTCCTCAGACGCGTAACAAACAACGCCGCTTTGAGATACCCCTTGAGCGTACCCTCTTTCAGGTCGCCGAGCCAGGAGGAGCGAAAAGACTGTTTCCGGATGTCTTTTACAGCCCAGCGCCTCCGGCGGAAAAACTTCTCCAGCTCTGTGCTGCTGAATGTAAACGGGTGGCCGCGGTCGACCGCAAACAGTTCCATCACCCTGCGGATCAGCCTGCCCCACGCAAGATAAACGTTCTGCCTGAAAAAGATCACCCCTCCGGGCCTCAGCATGCGGCCGACCTCATCCAGTACTTTCCCTGGAAATTCGCAGTGATCCAGGACATTATCGATAATCACCAGGTCGAAATATTCGTCCCTGAAAGGCAGCTCTTCGCCCCTGGCTTTAAGGTAACTCACCCTGGAGTCGCGAAACCCGGCAAAACGTTTCTGCCCGGCAAAATAATCCTCCAGCGGATCGACTGCATACTTGTTCCAGGAGTCGAGAAAAGTCAGCGCCCCGGCTGCGCCGGAACCGATTTCCAGAATGAAGGTCCCGCTGCTCAGATTCAGATAAGGCGCTGTAGCCGCCTCGACTATCCGTGAAAAGTCCCGGTACCATTCAATGTTCTGCTTATAACCGTCCCACCACTGAAGTTCGTATTCCTGCGCCAGCCGCCACCTGTTTTTTTGAGCCATTTTCTATGTCACGCGCTAAAAGTTCACCCGGGCGCCGCAGCTTAAAAACTCTATCTGAGTCTGTGATAAAGGGCGCGCAGCGAAGCACCGAGCCTGAACAGCGGAGAGACTTTTACCGCGCTGAGCCTTGTGTAAGGCTCCCCGCCCAGGTTGCGCTTGAAGCTTTCAAGGGAACCGGCGCCCTCCGGCACCGCGCCCAGATCGACAGCCTGCAGGCCTTCCCTGAAAGCCAGCTCGATAATACTCCTGTAGATCAGATTATTCGGACGGGCCTGGAAAGTAGCTTCGTCAGCGCCGTGATCGCAGAGCCACATCTTGTCGGAGTCAACCAGGCAGAGATTGAACGCCGCAGGCCTGCCCTGCACTCTGGCCATGTAAATACGCGCCAGGCCGGGCTCGTGTGCCAGCGGGCCATGAGGGTCCAGTACAAGCCGGTAAAATCTTTCGCTGTAATTGGGCCCAGGCCTTTTGTGGTGCTCTGCCGTGAGCCGGGCGAGCCTGTAAATTTCTGCGGATGCCTCAGGCCGGCTTACCCGCTCGAATATCCCGCCCCTTTTCAATGCCTGCCTGTTCTTGTTTCTCACCGCCTGCCTGAGCGAGGCTTCCCATTGCTCGAAAGTCCTCTCTGAAAGCCGGACGGTAAAAGATTTCTGTTTGAATAGGCTGAAAGAATGCCTGCGGAGAGTCTCGATTCCGCAAGGGTTCGCATCCGGGAAAGTGATCGACAGCCTCGAGGGCAAGCCCAAAGCCCTGAACCGGCCCGTCCAGTATTCGATCAGCGTGTCCGCGGCGTGGCTGTCTGCGCCCGGAGCGAGGATTACACCCGCCGGAGTTCCCCAGGCAAGGCAATGCGACTGCCTCCTGAGAAAAGTTTTGCTGTCCACGTACGGCAGACCGGCCAGGAATTTTCCGCCCCTTTGGGCGAGCAGCAGGCCCACCTGCCAGCCGGGACAGGCCTCAGCGATCAGGCTGAGCCAGGCGTGGCGGCAGAAAGGGCTCTCTGATCCTGCTCCCTCGAGAAATCCGTTCCACTGTTCTGAGCTGATATCCGAGATATGATACTGCTCGATTTTCATCACACACGACCTTGAGGCCCGGAAGGTTGATAGTGTTGCCCCTGGATATTAGCGCACCAGCGCCACCTTGCCGATAAAAGTCCTGCCGTCAGGGGCCCTGGCCTGAATCAGGTAGACCCCGCTGGCACAGCGGCGGCCGTGGCTGTTCGACCCGTCCCAGAAAAAAGGCTCCCCCGGATTTTCCTTCGGCCCGAACCTGCGCACCTCTTCACCGTTTACAGTGAGAATCCAGACCCTGCTGTAGCGCGGCATCCCGTTCACTGCAAGCAGCGGACTGCGCTCGGGGTACCAGGGGTTGGGCCGCACCGCCAGTTTCAGCCTGCCCGATCCGGCCTCGCCTTCCGGGGCCAGCGCCAGAGTGCTCAGACCGCCCTCCGTGGCAGCCCACACCACACCCCGCCGCTCGTCCAGCGCCAGATCGTAGGCCTGGTCGGCGGCAACTGTGCTGTTGCCCCGGTTAAACACCGTCCAATCCTCCTCGCCATCCAGGCTCATGCGATAGATCCCGCTGGCCGTGGCAAACCAGGCCGCTTTAAATCCCTCGATCTCTATATCCCGCACAGCCAGCCCGGCGAACGACGGCGGCTTGATCTCCCTGTAGGCGAACTTGCGTTCATCAGCAGCGTCCTCCTGGAAACTGAGCAGGATCACCTTGGTCGACGTTGCGATCCACAGCCTGTGGATCCCATCGGCAGCCAGGTCCACGATTCCGGTCTCGCCCACCTGGGTGCGGAAAGATTCCACATCCCGCAAGGCTGCCCCGCCAGCCAGTCCGCCCGGAATTACGGCAAGGCCGCGGTTGGCGTAGCCGATCCAGATATTGCCCAGCCCGTCGGCTTCAACCGTGTGCACGTCGCGCTCGGTTAAAGCGCCGGAGTAGCTTGTAAACGATCCGGTTTCCGGGTCGAAACGCTCCAGCCCGCCCGGCTGGTCCATGCTTACCCGGCTGGCGATCCACACCCCGCCCTCCGGGTCGAATGCCATGTCTCCCCGGATCACTCCCATTGAAAGCTCGCTGGTGTTGGCCACATAGGTTTCCCAGCGGTCATCCCCGGCAGCGGCAGTGCCGGTGTCATCGAGTATGTTGAACCCGCCCGTGCCGGTCCCTGTGGGGCCGAACCAGGTGCCGAGATAGAGTCTGCCGTCCGGCGCGGCGTTGAGCGAGCTGATCCTGTTGTAGATCAGCGGGCTGTTCGACTGGGTGAAATGCGACCAGCTCTCACCGTCATAACGGTTCACCCCGACGCGGGCTGCCGGAATATTGTCAGAGGCGCTGCTTGTCCACACTGTGCCCCGGCTGTCCAGGGCCACGCGGGTAAGCACATTGTAAAGCGGGCCGGGCAGTTGAAGGTTTTTGTATTCACCGCTCTCGTCAGGCCAGAAAAGCCCGGACTCAGCCGTGCCCGCAGCGGCCAGGTTAGTGCCCGGCACGACCGGCCCGATCGCAATCACCGCCTCTCCCACAGGCTCCCCAGGCGTCCACGCCCCCCCGCTGTCAAGGTAAAATATCCTTTCTCCGGCCCCCACGGCCAGCACCTGCTCACCTTCGATATCCAGCAGGCGAAGGTCTGTAACCGTCGATCCCCCGAACGGCGCGGCCACAGGGGTGAAAAATCCGTCAACCAACCGGGACAGGACATCACCATCCAGAATATAGACAGCTCCATCCGGCCCGCGTTCGATTTCAGTCACATCCAGAGAGGCCACTCCCTCGGCCGGACCGTAGCGCGTAAATTCCGCTGAATTGTCCATGCGCCAGACGCCGGAGCTGGTGGCGAAAAACACCGCTCCCGAGCCGTGCTCGGCAATGTCATAGACCAGATGGTCTGCCAGGATCACGCTGCTTGCGCGTTCCGGCTCGATAAAGCCGGGCCGCACAGCCATCTTGCGCGCACCGCGCAGGGTCCCCACCCAGAGCGAGGGCGTAGCGCTGTCCGCGGGAAAACCCGACAGGCTGAGATGGTACACCCGTTCGTGCGGCACGCCGTCGAACAGCCCGGCGCGCACCCATCTCGCCCCTGCGCTCCTGAGGATAACGCCCCAGTCCGACGTGCCGGCCACCACCCGCCCGTCATCGAGCACGGCCAGGGCGGTCAGGTCGGCTGACGGGATGCCCTCGGCCCTGGAGACCACCTGGTAGATCCCGCGCGCCAGGTCGAGCCGCACGAGCCCTCCACCGGTTGCGTACCAGAGCGCGGTTCGGGAGGGATCCAGCTGCACTGCGCGAACCTCGTTGCGGTTTGCGAAATGCACTCCCTGGGCTAAAGCCTTCGCAGCACCGGCCAGCAGAAACACGGCCAGTGCCAGCCGGAGTGCACCCCCTGTCTCAATGAGGCGATATCTGAGCGCTACCGACTTCAAGGCTGCCTCCGCCCGGGTTTTTTCAACTCTTCCGGCCTGAAACGAAAGCTCTTTGCCTGGCCGTCGCCCTCCAGCCCCGCCTCGTTGACAATCCCTGTTACGCGTACGTGATACCTGCTCTCCGGTACGAGCGGCACGGCAGGTTTCAGGACCACCCGGCGGGTATCGGTGCTGTCGATAAAGGTTGAATCCACCGCAAGCTGCGCGCCCAGGCTGTCCGGAGTTCTGAGCTCGAAACCGGCGGCTGCGATCCCGCCTACAGTGTCACACCTGTCGTCGAATACCAGAATAATTGTGAGCGAATCCGGGGTCTCGACCGATTTGAGCACCGGCGCGGTCGTATCTGCAAGCTGGAGGGTGAAATCGATTGCCAGCGGCTCGAAAACCAGTTCGATCAGGGTATCTGCGCCCTCCTCGCGGGTGAAATCGAACCTGCTGTTGCGGTTCAGATCGCGGAAAGCCTCCAGCCGGTAGCTGCCAAGCGGCAGGTAAGGCAGAAGGTAGGCTCCGCTGGAATCGCTCTCGGAGGTGAATACCAGGCTCGTGTCTTCTTGCGCCACTGCCCGCAGCCTGCCCCCGATCACGACCGAGTCGCTAACCTGCACGGTCCCGGAAATCCGGCCGGGAGAAAAAGTCTCGCCTGTGGAGAAAAAGCTCTCGAAACTCTTTTCGCTCTTTACCCGGTGAAAGTCGGTCAGGCCGGGCTGGACAACCAGCCGGTAGGTCACGTCCGGGCGAAGTTTATTCTCCGTGCGCACTCTCACTGCCCGGCCGTCCCACTTGAAATAAAGCTTTCCCGCATCAGGGCTGAGCTTCACCAGCGGCCCGGCCTGCTCGCGTCTCACTTTCTCGCTGAACACAAGCTCGAGCTCCGTGTCCAGGGCCACGCCCGTGCTGTCCGCCGCCGGGCTCACCGTTTCCACCTGCGGCGGCTCGATGTCTTCCAAACCACCTGGGGGCGGCCCCATGCGCGCGCAGGAGAAGACCAGCAGAAAAACCGCAGCAAATACGCACTTTTTGTTCGCAGAATATTTATTCGTAGAATTTCCAGTCACGGAGAGATTTCCTTCATTTTCCAGCATGTGGCAGGCACCTGGGCTTTTGTCGCTACAATTTCGAATGATACGCAAAATACTGGATATGGAGCCTGGGAGCAAGAATCCCGCACCGCAAACCCCTTTCCGGGCGCATGGGGAAAAAATCTTGCAAACGAGCCTGAAAGGCTTATCTTACACTCTCTATGACCTGTCTCCCCCGTTCTATTTTACCAGTCCAACCGTGATAAAGCGAGTTTGAAATATGAACGAACAACAGAAAAAGTCTCTTTTCAGGAAACTGCTTCTGGTTTTCGCCATTTCGTTTCTGATGAGCAACGGCCCCGGAGTGCTGCTGGTGAACAGGGCCACGCTCGTGGCGGGAATACCGCTGCTCTATCTCTGGGCGTTCGCCTGGGGGGTCGTGCAGATCGGGCTTGTCCTCTACGCTTATTTTAAGCTCTGGCGGCACGAGGTGGAAGAGGAAATCCAGGGAATGGAAGATAATGCAGCAGGGGAGGGATCATGACCCCCCTGATCGTAATCGTTCTCTATCTGGCTGTTACATTCGGTATCGGCACCGCGGCCTGGTGGCGCGGCAGGGTCACCGCGGATGACTACTACATCTCCGCGCGAAGTCAGGGCTACGTTGTCACCGCCCTGGCGATCATGGCCACCTTTTTCAGCGCGTTCGCCATGCTCGGCGCACCGGGCATGCTTTACAAGGGCGGGATCGGTTTTGTCTTTTTCATGCTCAACGTGCCGATCTGCGGCGCTCTGATCTGGATTATCGGCAGGCCCATCTGGAGGCTGGGCAAGCGCCACGGCTATATCACCCCCAGCGACATGATCGCGGACTATTTCACCAGCGACACTCTCAGGGTGCTGATCGCGCTTCTCGGCATAGTCTATATCATCCCCTACGCAGTGCTTCAGTTCAAGGGCGGCGGCTACCTGTTCGAGGTGATCACCCGCTCCAGCGACGTGCACGCGGGATTTTTCACCCTCTCGGGCGGCCGTATCTCGTTCGGCTCCGTATCGCTCAGCACCCATCTTTTCGGCGCCCTGCTGCTGGCCTCGATCACCATGATCTATACGATCATGGGCGGGATGCGGGCAGTGTGCTGGACGGACGTTTTCCAGGGCGGCCTGCTGGTGATCGGCATGCTGGTGGGCGGTCTGATCACGATCTGGAAGCTGGGCGGAGTGACCGGGCTTTTCGAGCAGGTTGCGGCAGTGAGCGATGCTGCCCATCCGGCCGGCGAGTTTATCACCCTGCCGGGGCCGGCAAAGATGTTCCCGGTCTCGATGATTTTCACTTTCGTGCTCGTGGCCAGTTTCGGCACAATGGCATCGCCGGGCCAGTGGATGCGCTACTACAGCGCCAAGAACCCGGACGCCCTGCGCAAGAGCATGATCATTTTCGCAGTGGTGCTCACCGCCTGCTACTTTTTCGGCACAGCGTTTATCGGCCTGGGCGGCAAGGTGCTGTTCCCGGGCCTGGCAGAGCCGGACAAGGTTTACCTGAGAATCATCGAGAGCTACCTCCCGCTCGTGCTGGCCAGCTTTTTCGTCACCACGATCATGGCCGCTGCGATGAGCACAGCCAACGGCAACCTTCACGCAATGAGCGCCCTGGTGACCAAGGACATCTACGCCAGGTTCTTTAACAAGAAGGCGGGCCAGAAAGAGCTGGTCTGGGTGGGCCGCACTGTGATAGCGGCAGCCAGCGCGGTTTCGCTGTGGATTGCCCTTCAGCCGGATATCGGCATGATCGTGCAGATCGGGCTTCTCTCAATGGCCGTGTCCATGCAGATGTTCCCCTCGCTGATCGGCCCGCTCTACTGGAAAAGAGCCACCAGGGCAGGCACCGTGTGGGGAATCCTGCTCGGCATGGCGGCGCTTCTGGTAACTTTCCAGCCCGCCTGGTTCGGGGTAACGGCTTTCGGACGCAGCCCCCTTGGGATCCATTACGGTTTCTGGGGGTTCATGTTCAACGTGGCGGCGCTCTACGTGGTGAGCCTTTTCACAGCCCCGCCGAACGAGGAAGTGCAGAGGCGGTTTCATAAGGGGTGAGATAGAAAGCAAGCAGAATCTGGAATTTTGGATAAAAAAAGGGCACTTGTTAAGTGCCATTTTTTAATAAAAGTAAAGCGCTTCCCCCAAAAACATCAAAAAAAGAGTAGATAGGATAATTTATAATGGATATGTTCAAGCGCTAATCAATAATTAACAAGCTAAAGGCGTTTGCTAAATCTTTTCAAAGAAATTGCTATGATTAAAAAAAAAGATATTCTTATCACTGGAAACGCCACAATGCTACTGCATGCTTTGATAATTTCTTTTGACGATCATCCATTGCCTGTCTATCCCATGAAGCATAACTGGCAACTTCTTGTGTTAGAAACAAGTCCGATTTGCTATAAACCTTTTTTTTATCAATAAAACTTTTATTACCAATTTTTCGATTTATTTGACTAAGCAAGCACATATTACCTAATCTGAATAGCATATCCTCAACTAAAGAAAAATCCGACTTTAGAACTTCATTCCAATTTTCCCCAGGTTCCTTAGGTAAAATGTGTTCTAATGTTAAAGAGCCACTTGGCTCTAATTCATGTGGAGGACTATCTGTTAATCTTTCTTGGCGAGCCTGATCTTCGAGTTTGGATAATATCCATCTTGCCTTTTGATTATTACGTTCTTGTTTAAACATAAATGAGCTGCGAAAATCATCATCAGAGGGATAAATATCCTTCATTACTACGAATGCCTGACTCGCTGTGTTAACTTTTCCTTCCCATATTTGATGGGCAAGTGAGGCGCATGATATCTCCAAGCGTCCTGTTCTTCCCCCTCCTATCAACTGATATCGAACAATTAGAACTTCTAAAAATCTCAAAAGACGCTCAAGTTCCCTTGAATTAAATTTAGCCCGTGCAGAAAGGAGGACTGGATGTACTTGTTTTGAACCCAAGAGTTTCAAAGAACGAATTCGATCTCGCGAAATACTAGTTAATTCAGCCCAGATTGGATCATCTGCAATTTCTAACGCAGTATAATACTCAGAAGCTTTAAGCATATCTGCCGATGTTTTGTAAATTTTTGACCAATTGTTAATTTCATTCTTGAATTTTGAATAGAGCTGCGGTTTTTGAACTCGACCGTATCTAGATGTCCACCATGCTTTCAGGAAATCATCTGCGGCTACATTTGTGATTGTCCCCATCATTTGTGCCCATTGCTTTTGTATATCCCTAAGGTACGTATCATCTATAGCCTTTCCGAAAAGATAATTTTTTACTAGATCTAAAACACTTAAATCTAAACCTCGGTCATTAAGTGTTTCAAAAATAGTATATGCGTCTGCCTCATTTGAAACCGTAAATCGAACAATTTTAACATTATCTCTTAAGTATCGTACAAAATCAAAAAGATTCTCCGCTGCATCATTTTCATCGGAATAATTCCCTGCTAATTCTTCAATTTTTTTTCTACATAAAATAATGGCCTGTAAAAGCAGTCTATTAGGATCATAACGCTTCAGTGTTGTAAGTTCATTTTCAATAGAAGCTAATGGCGATTCAAGCACTACAAACTTTTGAAAATATCTCCTATTATTTTCATTAAGGACTAAACGGGGAATTCCTTCATCTTTTCCGAGTTCGCGAGCTTCTATATATTCAGTCTGAATTTGATTTGCATCTCTCTCATAAGGTCTTGCACGCAACCAACTTCTGATTGCAGATAATATAATTACAGTTGTCGCAATTCTTTGCTGCCCATCGAGAATAGTATATTCTCTTGCATTTTGAGACATAAAAACCATGAGACCAATAAAGTAATCAACTTGGCCTCCTTTTTTTGCCTCGCAGATATCTTCAAACAGTTGTTCAATTTCGTCTTCTGTCCAGGAATAATCACGCTGATGGTGAGGAACCAAATAGCTGCCACTTTCCTTGAGCAGGCGCCCAATTCCTAATGCGGGGGTTTCTAATGATGATCCACTCATTTTGGATATCTCTTTCTATAGGTTATTTTATATTTTCTTTTGCAACCGGTTGAACATTAATCGGTTGTGTCCTTAAATTTCTGTAAAATTGTAAGAGTATGGTGGCCATAACCTAAAAAGGGCCATCGCAGTTACCGAGGTATAGAGAGTAACCGACGAAA
>Ga0272442_10003794_pt1:5000-21031 | contig 21031 bp, 13 predicted proteins | sample SSMForm2O_FD_200262 | JGI IMG/M metagenome (GOLD analysis project Ga0272442, IMG submission 200262) | Marine sediment archaeal communities from Little Sippewissett salt marsh, Falmouth, MA, United States - SSM-Form-2O | ecosystem: Environmental > Aquatic > Marine > Wetlands >... | reverse complement strand
TCCGCCGCGTCCAGCCGCCAGTCGATGGCGCCGGCGCCGGGCTCGATGCAGCAGGCGTAGGTGGCGCGGGCCTCGTCCTGGGGCTCGGGCGACAGCTCGCCCCGGTCCCAGGCGCGCAGGGTCTCCAGCAGGAAGGCCGGCGCCCGCTCGCCCAGCGCGGCGGCGAGGTCGGCCGACGTCCAGTCCGGCGCCACGGCCAGCTCCTCGCGGGCCAGCACCGGGCCGGCGTCCAGGCGCTCCTCCATGAGCATGGCCGACCAGCCCGTGACGCTCAGCCCCTCGAGTATGGCCTGCTGGATGGGGCTGGCGCCGCGCCCCCAGGGCAGCAGCGAAGCGTGGAGGTTGAGGCAGCCCAGGCGGGGCAGGGCCAGCAGGGAGGGCTTGAGGATGCGCGCGAAGGCGATGACGACCACGGCGTCCAGGTCCAGGCCGGCCAGCAGCGCCTCGGCCTCGCCGGCCATGCCCTTCTCCCAGCGGAACAGGGGCAGGCCCAGGGCCAGGGCCCGCTCGCCCACGGCCGTGGGGCAGGCCTCGCCGCGGCGCGTGCGGCGGCAGTCGCCCACCGTGACCACCTGCGCCAGCTCCATGTCCGGCGCCGCGCGCAGGGCGTCCAGGCAGGGAACGGCCAGGTCCGGGCTGCCCATGAAGGCGATGCGAAGGGGTCGTCGCACGGGCACCTCCCGGCGCGCGCCTAGCGGTCGGCGTACTCGGCGGTGATGCGATCGATCTCGCGCCGCAGGAGGGCGCGGCGGGCGGCGCTCAGGCGGTCGACGAAGAGCACGCCCTCGCAGTGGTCGGTCTCGTGCTGGATGATGCGGGCGAGCATCCCCGTGGCGGTCAGCTCGTGGCGCTCGCCGTGGATGTCGTCGTAGGCGATGCGCACGCTCTCGGGACGCGACACGTCGGCGCGCAGGCCGGGCACGGAGAGACAGCCCTCCTCGATGACCACCTCGCGGCGCGAGGCACCCAGGATCTCCACGTTGGCCATGAGCCGGATCTCGTCGGCCTCGCGCTCGTCGTCATCGGCGTTGGCGACGTAGATGAAGAAGTGCCGGCTCAGTCCCGCCTGGGGCGCCGCCAGGCCGACGCCGCCCTCGACGCGCATGATCTCGGTCATCTCCGGCAGCAGGGCCTCCAGGGTGGGGCCGAACTCCGTCACGGGCCCGGCCTTGCGGCGGAGCAGCTCGTTGCCGATGTAGGTCATCCTCAACTCGGTCGTCTCGCCCACGGCTCACTCCCGCTTGCCGGCGATGTTGCTCAGGAGCACCTCGATCTTGGTGTTCTCCTCGATGCGCAGGGTGACCACGTCCTCGCGCACGCCGACGATGGTGCCGAGGATCCCTCCCGTCGTGACGACCTTGTCGCCCTTGGACAGGGCCTGCAGCATCGTCTTGTGCTCCTTCGAGCGCTTCTGCTGGGGCCGGATGATGAGGAAGTAGAAGATCGCGAACATGGCGATCAGAAAGCCCCATGTCGGCCACATGGACGGCGCCCCCTGCTGGGCCTGAAGGAACCAGGTCACTGCGTTCTCCCTTCGCCGGGTTCAGTCGGTGGCCATGCGGTAGTCGCGGAAGAAGTCCCGCTGGAACTCCGCGAACCGGCCTTCCAGGATGCTCCTTCGCATCCCGCGCATCAAGTCTAAATAAAAGTACAGGTTGTGGATGCTCGCAAGCGTCATCCCCAGCGCCTCGCCGCTGCGCAGCAGGTGGCGCAGGTAGGCCCGGCTGAAGCGGCGGCAGGCGTAGCAGCCGCATTCCGGATCGGGCGGCGCCAGATCCTCCGCGCAGTCGGCGTTCTTGACCACGAGCCGTCCGGCGCGCGTGAAGAGGGTGCCCTTGCGCGCGTTGCGCGTCGGCATGACGCAGTCGAACATGTCCACGCCGCGCGCCACGCAGCGGACCAGGTCCTCGGGAAAACCCACGCCCATGAGGTAGCGCGGCTTGCCGGCCGGCAGCAGCGCGGCGGTCAGCTCGGCCAGGTCCAGCATCTGCTCCTTGGGCTCGCCCACGGCCAGGCCGCCGATGGCGTAGCCGGGCAGGTCCAGCTCGGCCAGCTCCGCGGCGGCCCGGCGGCGCAGGTCCTCGTAGCTGGCGCCCTGGACGATGCCGAAGAGGAACTGGCGGTGGCCGTGGTGATCGAAGACCGGCCCGCGGGCGTCGCGGCTCCGCCGGGCCCAGCGCCCGGTGCGGGCCGTGGCCGCTTCGGCGTGGGCCCGCTCAGCGGGCCAGGCCAGGCACTCGTCCAGGGGCATGACGAGGTCGGCCCCCAGGCTCGCTTCCAGGCCGACGACGTCCTCGGGCGAGAGGGAGTGGCGGGAGCCGTCCAGGTGGGACTGGAAGCGCACGCCCTCCTCCTCGACGCGGTTGAGCGTCGCGATGGAGTAGAACTGGAAGCCGCCGCTGTCGGTGAGGATGGGCCGCGGCCAGTCCATGAAGCGGTGGAGGCCGCCGGCCCGCTCCACCAGCGCGACGCCCGGCCTCAGGTGGAGGTGGTAGGTGTTGGCCAGCACGATGGACGCGCCCAGCTCCTCGAGCTGCGCCGGCGTCAGGGTCTTGACCGTGGCCTGGGTGCCCACGGGCATGAAGACGGGGGTCTCGACGTCACCGTGGTCCGTGTGGAGCACGCCGGCGCGGGCGCCGGTGGGATCCACGGCCTGCAGTTCGAACAGCGGCTTCACGGCGCCGCCCCCGTCATGATCAGCATCGCGTCGCCGTAGGAGTAGAAGCGGTAGCGTTTCTCCACGGCGTGCCGGTAGGCAGCCAGGATGCGCTCGCGGCCTGCGAAGGCGCTCACCAGCATCAGCAGGGTCGAGCGCGGCAGGTGGAAGTTGGTGAGCAGGGCGTCCACCCGGCGAAAGGCGTGGGGCGGCCGGATGAACAGGCGCGTCGTCCCCGACAGGTCGCGGTCCGAGGCCCAGTCGGCGCCGGACACGGCCTCCAGGCAGCGGGTCGTGGTGGTGCCCACGGCGACGACGCGGCCGCCCGCGGCGCGGGCGGCGTCCGCGGCGCGGCGCGCGGCGGCGGGCAGGTAATAACTCTCGGCGTGCATGCGGTGGCGGGCCGGATCCGCCTCGCGCACGGGCTGGAAGGTGCCCGGCCCCACGTGGAGGGTCAGCGTCGCCCTCGCCACGCCGCGCGCGGCCAGGGCCGCCAGCAGGTCCTCGTCGAAGTGGAGGCCGGCCGTGGGCGCGGCCACGGCCCCGTCGGCGCGGGCGAAGCGCGTCTGGTAGTCCTCGCGGTCACGCGCGTCGGCGGGGCGGGCGATGTAGGGCGGCAGGGGCACGCGGCCGGCGCGGGCCATGGCCGCCTCCCAGCTCTCCGGCGACTCGAGGGCCACCCAGCGGCTGCCGTCCTCCGCGCGCTCGTCCACGCGGATGACCACGCCCCCCTCGCCCGCGAAGCGGTCGCCGGGGCGGAAGCGCTTGGACGGCCGCACCAGGGCCTGCCAGCGGCCGTCCGCGCCAGGGGTGTGCACCAGCACCTCGGCCTCGCCGTCCGCGCCGGCGCGGCGTCCCAGGAAGCGGGCCGCCAGGACGCGCGTGTCGTTGACCGCCAGCAGGTCGCCGGGGGACAGCAGGCCGGGCAGGTCGCGGAAGGCGCGGTCCGCCAGGGCGCCCGTGGCCGGATCCAGGCAGAGCAGGCGGCTGGCGGCCCGGTCGGCCAGGGGACGCTGGGCGACGAGCTCGCGGGGCAGCTCGTAGTCGTAGTCGGAGAGGCGTTCGCTCACGCGGGATCCTCGAAGAGGTCGGCGTCGCCGGAGTCCGCCGGGGGCTCCAGGCCCAGGTGCTCGTAGGCCCGGCGCGCGGCGACGCGGCCGCGGCGCGTGCGGCGCAGGAAGCCCTGCTGGATGAGGAAGGGCTCGCAGACGTCCTCGAGGGTCTCCGCCTCCTCGGCCACGGCCATGGCCAGGGTGGCGGCGCCCACGGGGCCGCCGCCGTGGTGGCGGATCAGCGTCTCCAGGACGCGGCGGTCCAGCTCGTCGAGGCCGGCCGGATCCACGCCCAGGCGCGCGAGCCCGAGGTCGGCGATCTCCCGGGTGAGGCGGCCGTCGCCCTCCACCTGCGCGAAGTCGCGCAGGCGGCGCAGCAGCCGGTTGGCGATGCGCGGCGTGCCGCGGCTGCGCCGGGCGATCTCGGCCAGGCCCGCGGGCTCCGCGTCGATGCCCAGCAGGCGGGCCGAGCGCTCGAGGATGCGCGCCAGCTCCGCCGGCGAGTAGAAGTCCAGGCGGGCGACGACGCCGAAGCGGTTGCGCAGGGGCGCGCTGATCATCCCCGCCCGCGTGGTGGCCCCCACCAGCGTGAAGGGCGGCAGCTGGAGGCTGTAGTGGCGGGCGTGGGGCCCGCGGTCCACCACCAGCTCGCAGCGGTAGTCCTCCATGGCCGGGTAGAGGTGCTCCTCGAGGACGCGGCCCAGGCGGTGGACCTCGTCCAGGAAGAGGACCTGCCGCTCCTCCAGGTGCGTGAGGACGCCCACCAGCTCGGCGGCGTTCTGGAAGACCGGCGCGCTGGTGGCCTTGAAGGGCGTCCCCAGCTCGTTGGCGAGGATGCCGGCCAGGGTGGTCTTGCCCAGACCCGGCGGGCCGGAGAGCAGCACGTGGTCCAGGGCCTCGCCGCGCTCGACGGCGGCCCGGATGAAGACGCGCAGGTTGTCCTTGATCTTCTCCTGGCCGACGAAGTCCGCCAGGCACTGGGGGCGCAGGCTGGACTCCTCGCGGCGCTCGGGCGGCTCGGCGCGGGGGCTGGTCATCGGATGCGGGGCGTGGTCGTCCATGGTTCGCTCTCGCTTGCGCCGCGGCGCGGCGTCCTCAGGCGCCGGCGGTCAGGGCGCGGCGTATCAGCTCCTCGACGCCGAGATCCGCGTCGCCGGCCTCGACGCTCTCCAGGGCGCGCAGGGCGGCGGCCTGGTTCATGCCCAGGGCCATGAGGGCCGCCAGGACCTCCTCGGCGCGCGGATCCGCAGCCACGGGCGCCGGCATCGCCTCCCGCGGCAGGAACTCCTCCAGGCGCGACTCCAGCTCGAGCAGGAGGCGCGAGGCCGTCTTGCGGCCGACGCCGCTCACCCGCACCAGGCTCTTCTCGTCCCGGCGGTCCACGGCCAGGGCCAGGTCCTCGGCGCTCAGCTCCGAGAGGATGGCCAGGGCCAGGCGCTTGCCCACGCCGGAGACGCCCGTGAGCAGGCGGAACAGCGCGCGCTCCTCGGCCCGCGCGAAGCCCAGCAGCTCCAGGGCGTCCTCGCGCACCACCAGCTCGGCGAGGACCGTCGCCTCGGCGCCGGGCGCGGGCAGCGCCGCGCGGGTCTGCTCGCTGATCTCCAGGCGCAGGGCCACCGGCCCCACCTGGAGGACCAGGTCGGGCTCCGTGGCGAGGACGCGGCCGGTCAGGCTCTCGATCACGGCGCCGCCCCCCGCGCGGCGGCGCGGCCGCCGTGGCAGATGGCCACGGCGAGCGCGTCGCTGAGGTCGTCGGGCTCCCCGGCCAGGTCACGGCCGAGAATGCGCTCCACCATGAAGCGCACCTGCTCCTTGGCCGCCCGGCCGCCGCCCGTCAGGGCCTGCTTCACCTCGGAGGGATTGTACAGCGAAACGGGCAGGCCGCGGCGGGCGGCGGCGAGGACGGCGGCGGCCTGGGCCTGGCCCAGGGTCAGCGCGCTGCGGGCGCTCTTGTGCTGGAAGACGCTCTCCAGCGCGCAGGCGGCGGGCCGGACGCGGGCGATGACGGCGTCCAGGTCGCTCTCGATGCGCAGCAGGCGCTCGGCCAGGGGCGCGTGGGGCGGCGGCTTCACGACGCCGGCCTCGACGCAGCGGAAGGCGCCCCCCTCGGCGTCGACGACGCCGTAGCCCGTGCGGCGGATGCCGGGATCGATCCCGAGGATGCGGGGCACGCGTCCCCCTCGCCTACTGGGCCAGCTTCTCGAGAATCGCGTCGTCGATGTCGAAGTTGGCCGTGAGCTTCTGGGTATCGTCCAGGTCCTCGAGGGCCTCCATGAGCTTGAGCAGGCTGGCGGCGTCCTTCTCCTCCACCTGGACCGTGGTCTTGGGCTGGTTCTCCAGCTCGACGGACATGAACTCGTAGTCGCCCTCGAGGCCCTTCTGCACGGCGGAGAACTGCTCAGGCTGGCAGATCACGCGGAAGACGTCGCCCTCGCTGTCCAGGTCCTCGGCGCCCGCGTCCAGGGCCGCCATCATCAGGGTCTCCTCGTCCACGCCCTCGCCGGCGATGGTCACCACGCCGCGCTTCTCGAACATCCAGGCCACCGCGTTGGGCTCGGCCAGCTTGCCGTTGAAGCGCGTGAAGGCGTGGCGCACGGCCGCCGCCGTGCGGTTCTTGTTGTCCGTCAGGGTCTCCAGGAGGATGGCCACGCCGCCGGGCCCGTAGCCCTCGTAGGTGATCTCGAGGTACTCGACGCCCTCGAGGTCGCCCGTGCCCTTCTGGATGGCGCGCTTGATGTTGTCGGCCGGCATGTTGGCCGCCTTGGCGGCGACCACGGCCGTGCGCAGGCGGGGATTCATGTCCTCGTCCCCGCCGCCCATCTTGGCGGCCACGGTGATCTCGCGGATGAGCTTCGTGAACACCTTGCCGCGGGCCGCGTCCATCCGCGCCTTCTTGTGCTTGATGGTCGACCACTTGGAGTGTCCGGACATGGTCTCCTCCTGCGGGGCGGGGCGGGGCGCCGCTCTACTCGTCCTTGGCCTGGGCCGCCGTGATCACCTTGTCGGCGAGATCGTGCGGCAGCTCCTCGTAGTGAGAGAACTCCATGCTGAAGGTGGCGCGGCCGCCGGTCATGGAGCGGAGCACGGTGCCGTACTTGTGCAGCTCGGACAGAGGCGCCGAGGCGCGCAGCATCTGGTAGCGGCCGACCTTCTCCTGGCCCTGGATCTTGCCGCGGCGGCCGGAGATGTCGCCCATGATGTCGCCGAGGTTCTCGTCGGGCACCTTGATCGACAGGTTGTAGATGGGCTCCAGCATGACCGGACCGACGCTCCGGATGCCCTCCTTGAGCGCCATGGCGCCGGCGAACTTGAAGCTGTGCTCGTCCGAGTCCACGTTGTGGAAGGAGCCGAAGTGCAGCGTGGCCCTGATGTCCACCACGGGATAGCCGCTGACGGCGCCCTCGGTCATGGCCTCGCGCACGCCCTTCTCCACGGCGGGGATGAACTTGCCGGGGATGACGCCGCCGGTGATGGCGTCCACGAACTCGAAGCCCTCGCCGCGGGGCAGCGGCTCGAACTTGATGAAAACCTCGCCGAACTGGCCGCGGCCGCCCGTCTGCTTCTTGTGGCGGTAGTGGCCCTCGATGAGCTTGGCGATGGTCTCCTTGTAGGCGATGCGCGGCCGCTCGATCTCCACCTCGACCTTGTACTTGCGCTTGAGGCGGTTGAGGATGACGTCCAGGTGGGTGTCGCCCTGCACGGAGAGGATGGTCTGGCGCACCTCGGGATCGAAGCGCACCTGGAAGGTCGGATCCTCGCGGCTGAGGCGGGACAGGCCCGTGCTGACCTTCTCGTCGTCGCCCTTGGCCGCGGCGTGGATGGCCACGTCGATGGTCGGCTTGGGCAGGGGCAGCTCGTCGAGAGCGGCGCCGCCCTTGACGGTCAGCGTGTCGCCCACGCGCGAGTTCTTGAGCTTCATGACCATGCCCATGTCGCCAGCGGACAGGCCGGGGACCTCCTCGCGGTTCTTGCCCATGGCCGCGTAGAGCTGGCCCAGGCGCTCGCCGCTGTTCGTGGTCACGTTCTGGAGATCCGCGCCCTGGGCGAGGGCGCCCGCGTAGACGCGCAGGAAGTAGAGGTCGCCCAGGTTGGGCTCGGAGACGTTCTTGAAGACGAGGGCCAGGGGCTTGCCGTCCGGGTCCACGGCCACCTCGTCGCCGTCCACGGAGACGGGGCGCTGGTCGGGCGAGGGCAGGAAATCCACCACCGCATCCAGCAGGCCGCGGACGCCGCGGGCCGTGTAGGCGTCGCCCAGAAGCACGGGCGCCAGGGTCCCGGCGCGCACGCCCTCGGACAGGCCCGCGATGAGTTCCTCGTCGGTGAGGGTGCCCTCGGCGAAGTACTTCTCCATGAGGGCCTCGTTCGCCTCGGCCGCGCCTTCGATGAGCTGCCCGCGCAGCTCGTCGACCTCGGTCTTCAGGTCGCCGGGAACGTCGATCTCCTTGGGAGCGCCCTTGTCGTCGAAGGTGTAGGCCTTCATGCGGATCAGGTCCACGTAGCCCGCGAAGCCCTCGCCCTGGCCGATGGGCACCTGGAAGGGCACCGCGCTGGCGCCCTTGAGCCGCTCCTGCACCTGGGCCATGGCGCCGGCGTGGTCGGCGTGCTCGCGGTCCATGCGGTTGATGAAGACGAGGCGCGGAAAGCCCAGCTCGCCCACGGCGTCCCAGGCCTTCTCCGTTCCCACCTCGACGCCGCCGTCGGCGCGCACCAGCAGCACCGCGCCCTCGGTGACGCGCAGGGCGGTGACCATCTCGCCCGCGAAGTCGTCGTAGCCGGGCGTGTCGATGAAGTTGACCTTCAGCTTGCGCCACTCCGCCCAGCCGACGCTGGCGTTGACGGACATCTTGCGGTCGATCTCGTCCTGGTCCCAGTCCAGACAGCTGTTGCCCTCGTCCACGCGCTCGAGACGGTTGAGGGCGCCGGTGGCGTAGAGGATGGCCTGGGCCAGCGTGGTCTTGCCGCTGCTCTGATGCCCGATGAGGGCGATGTTCCTGATCTCCTGGGGGCCGTAGCTCTTCAATTCCGCCCTCCTGAAACAGATAGAGAGGCCCACCGGGCGGTGGGCATGAGGATTGACCCGGGATTCAAACGGTTGCCAGAAAACAACCTAGGCACATTAGCAAGGGATCGCGCCCCTGTCAATGGCAGGGGCGCGATCCGCGGCCTCAGGCGCTGAAGCGGGCGCCGATGCTGCCGAACAGGCCCGCCAGCAGGGCCATGATCAGGAAGACGATGATCACCGGCCAGGCCACGGCGCCCCGCCGCCGGTCCGTGATGAGAGCGGCTCCCCAAATGTAGAGCACCAGGGCCCAGATGCTGAAGAGGCCGATCTGGCCCAGGAAGGTTCCCAGGAAGCCCCCGGGCTCGGGCAGGAAGGCGCCGAGGCTGAAGTTCAGCGCCGCCCCCTGGAGATCCGCGGGGCCGGACACCTCCGGGCGCGCCACCCGCAGGTAGATGGCGTTGAGCAGCTGGTAGGCCATGCCGATGAAGCCGGTGTAGACGCTCAGGGCAAAGACCCGGCCGAAGCGGGCCTGGCCGAAGCTGATGATCAGGGCCAGCCAGTAGAGCAGCGTCGTCAGCAGCAGCATGAACGGCACGCCCAGGACCGGTCCCACGATGCTGCCCACCTGGGTCCAGGTCCGCATCTGGTCCATGGCCTGCTCGGAGTCGGCGCCGGGCGGCAGGCCCGGCATGGTGCCCGATTCCATGGCGGCCTCCATGGCCTCCATCTGGACGGGCAGGTAGATGACCATGGCGACCGCCATGAGGATCACCAGCAGGATCAGCCCCGGCCACCAGTTGAGGCCTCGCTCCACCTGCTCCAACACCCCGCGCGGGGCGTAGAAGATCCGCAGGGCCGCCGAGAAGCCCGCCCCGAAGGACGGTCGCGCCGGCGCCGCGGCCGCGTTTTCCGCCATGTTTTCCATGGAAACCTCCGTCAGCTCCCGCGCCCGGCGAGCCAGCGCCAGGCGGCGTAGCGCCCGCCCTCGTCGCGGCGGACGCGGTCCAGGAAGTCGCGGGCCAGGGCCAGCAGACAGGCCAGGACGAAGCCGGCCAGGGCCGTGGCGACGACGATCAGCTTCTTGCGAGGCCACGCGGGCAGGATCGGCCGCCGCGGCGGATCGAGGACCCGGACGGTGGGCACGTCGCTGGCCTCCTGGAGGCCGGCCTGCTCCACCTGCTGGAGCAGCAGCTCGCCGAGGCCCTGCTGGACGGCCAGCTCGCGCTGCAGGCGGTAGTACTCCAGGGTGAGGGCCGGCAGCGAATCCAGGGCCGGCAGGCGGAGGCCCGCCTCCCCGCCTCCCGTCTCCATCTCCTCCAGCCGGCCGCGAAGCACCGCGATCTCCGCGTCCACGCGCCGCAGGGCCGGCGAGGCGGGCGCCGCGTCCTGGGCCAGGGCGGCGCGCTCCAGCTCCTTGAGGACGAGGCGCTGGTTGAGCTCGGCGACCAGTGCCAGCAGGCTCTCCAGCTCCGCGGGCAGGTGGACGACCCCGTGCCGCGCCGAGAATTCGCGCAGGGCCTCGCGCGCGGCCTCCTGGTCGGCGCGGACCCGGTCCAGGCGCGCCGCGAGGAACACGCGCTTGCGGCGGCCGGCTTCCTGGAGGGTCTCCCGGTTGAAGCGATCCAGCTCGACCAGGTAGCGCTCGGCGATCCGGCGGCTGAGCTCGCCGTCGCGGCTGCTGACGTTGAGGACGAGGACGTCGCTCTCCTCCAGGATCTCCAGGCGAGTGTCGCTGCCGAGCTTGGCGACCGCCTCCCAAAGGGCCGACTGCGGATCCTCGTCGCGCAGTTCCGTCAGATCGTAGGGCTCGTAGAGGTCCAGGCCCTCCACCACGCGCTGCCGCACGGTGAAGCTGGCCAGGATCTCGAGCTGGATGCGCGAGGGAGTGCTGCCGGACAGGAAGTTCATGGCCAGGCTGCCGAAATTCTGGGCGAGCAGCCCCGCCAGCGGACTGGTCTGGGATTCCTGCTCTGGCATGATGCTGGCACTGGCGATGTACTGGCGGGGAAGCAGCAGGGCGACGGGCACCGCCGCCACGGCCGCGGCCAGCGTGACGACGATCACCAGGATCCGGCGCCGCCAGAGGATGCCGAGCAGCGTTCCGAGGGAGAAAGTTTCTTGCATCGATTCCGCGTGGCCTGTAGATTGAAAAGGTCCAGGAATTGCGAACGCACGTTACCCTTTCCCCCCTGCCCTGTCAACGTCCGAGCCCGGGAGGTTCCTCAAGGCAGACTGTGAGCGAACGAGTCGTCGTTTCCCGGCCCCCGGCGGGCACGAATCGGAAGCGATCGCTTGGCAGAACCCTTGCTTTGCAGGACGGAAGGAATCTCCTGGAGGGCGTCACATCCCCTCCACTTGCGAAACGTTGAGCGTTGTTGCGCGGCAAGGCGTGACATGCACGGCGGCAAAATCTGCCGGTAGTTAAGCGGCCCGCGCGCTCGGGAAATTGCTCTTGACGGTCTAATGAGCGTGTGGGAATTTTGCGCTGTCTTTGCGCCGAAGCGGGGCTTCTCCGTCCCGTTTCAGCTAGAGGGGCCGCGACCGGGCGGCGCCAGGTCGGGCTCCCGGCGATGCCGGACACTGCAATGGAGGCACAGGTGAAGTACTTGGTCACTGGCGGAGTCGGTTTCATCGGATCTCACCTCTGCGAGTACTTGCTGGACCGTGGCCACCAGGTTCACGTCATCGACAACCTGTCCACGGGGCGCCTCGAGAATGTCGAGCATCTCCACGACCACCCCCGCTTCCGCCTCACCGTCGACAGCATCCTCAATCCCTTCGCCATGGAGCCGCTGATCCAGGACGCGGACATGGTCTTCCACCTCGCCGCCGCGGTGGGCGTCAAGCTCGTCATCGAGCAGCCCGTGGCCACCATGGAGACCAACCTGATGGGCACCGAGGTGGTGCTCAAGCTCGCCGCCAAGCACGGCAAGAAGGTGCTCGTCACCTCCACCAGCGAGGTCTACGGCAAGAACTCGAAGCTGCCCTTCGAGGAGGACGACGACTGCACCTACGGGCCCAGCACGACAGGTCGATGGTGCTACGCCTACTCCAAGGCCCTGGACGAGTTCATGGCCTTCGCCTACCTGCAGGAGCGCCGACTGCCCGTGGTCATCGCCCGCCTGTTCAACACGGTGGGCCCGCGGCAGACGGGACGCTACGGCATGGTCATCCCGCGCTTCATCCGGCAGGCCCTCGACAACAAGCCCATCACCGTCTACGGCAGCGGCCGCCAGAGCCGCAGCTTCACCTGGGTCGGGGACGTGGTGCAGGCCCTGTTCGATCTGAGCGAGAGCGACACCGCCGTGGGTCAGGTGTTCAACGTCGGCAACGATGAGCGCGTCGCCATCGAGGACCTCGCGCAGAAGGTCAAGCTGATGACCGGCAGCGCCTCGCGTATCGTCTACATCCCCTACGAGCAGGCCTACAACCGGAACTACGAGGACATGGAGCACCGGCTGCCCTCCCTGAGGAAGATCAACCGCATCATCGGGTACCGGCCCACCATGGACCTGGAGCGCATCCTCCGCCAGATCATCGAGCACATGCGCCGCGACGCCGGCGCCGCCAAGGCGGCCGGCAGCGACTCCCTGCTCCTCAGCCGCTGACCCCTCCTCCCCGTCACGCCCTCGCCGACCGGCACCGGTGCCCGGATCCGTGCGGGCCGTCCCGTGCCGGCCGCGGGTGGACGGCGCGCATGCTCCGGCGGTGACGCCGGAGGCGCGCGGCTTCCGAACACGACGGCAACCGGTGATCGCGGGAAAGGAACGCTACCGCAGGAGCACGACGCGCCGGACGGAGGCGTCGCCGTCCGCGGCGGCCGCGCGCAGGAGGTACACGCCCGAGGGCAGGCCAGCCAGCTCCTCGCGGAAGGTCAGCTCGAGCCCGGACGCGGGCAGGACGCCGCGCCAGAGTTCGACGAGCCGGCGCCCGCGAACGTCGTGCAGCGTGACGGCGGCCGCCGTGCCCGCCCGACCGTCGAGGACCACGCTGAAGGCGGGGTTGCAGGGATTCGGCCAGGGCCGGCCCAGGGCGACGGCCGGGGCGGCCGGCGCCTCCCCGGTCGGCACCGCGGTGCCGCCGCGCAGGAAGATCAGCCCGTCGCGGTCCATGACGCCGACGCCGGATCCACTGTTCCAGTTCGGATAGTGCTCGAGCTGGCCGTCGCCGTCGGGCAGGACGTACTGATCGAAGGGCGGGACCTTGCGCAGCATCTTCACCGACTCGGTGTCGTTGCAGACGACGAGGCCGTTCTCGTATTCGCGCATCCAGAGCCCCCCCTGGCCCTGCACCACGCTGATGTTGTCGACGATCATGACCACGCGCCCCTCCGTCTTGAAGTAGACCTCGTAGTCGTCGAAGTCGTTCAGCTGGAGGCGCGTGCGCAGCAGCCCCTGGCAGCCCTCGACGGCGCGGGTGGAGGGCGTCGAGACGTTGTCGCTCGAGGAGCCCTGGTCGGTGTAGGCCTTGAACAGCAGGCGGGTCTCCTCGAGGTCCGCCTCGAGGATGCGGTACTGCATGGAGAAGGTGTACTCCTCGCCCGCGAGGTAGCCGCCCGGCACCGAGATCTTCAGGGGGCTGGGCCAGGCGCCGGGCGTGGTGATTTCCACGAGCAGGGACTGCTGTCCCTGGAGCACCAGACCCGGATCGTTCACGAGCTCCCAGGCACAGACCAGACCGTTGCCCTCCACCCAGTCGCCCATTCCCGACTCGAAATCGGAGACGGCCAGCGGCGACTCGCCGAACATATGGCGCGGGCCGAGGGGCAGGCCGAGCTCGACGTCGAACAGATCGTACCAGGTGACCTGGTAGTGGTCATTCGTGGTGAAGTCGTAGCTGAAGTAGTCGTCCACGAGCAGGCTGGCGGCGAAGCGATAGCGGAACTGCCGCGTGTCGTAGGGCTGCGGGTAGAGACCGTTGAGAGTCGTGAGGTCGATTCCGTCGGACAGGGAGTTCCAGATGTCGACGTCGTTGAGCGTGCCGGCGAGCCAGCTCTCCCAGGAGGCGGGGAAGGCCTCGTAGAACTTGCCGTGCAATGAGGACTGATACGGCTTGCAGTTGTTGCCCAGCAGCAAGCCGCCCGCCGGGATGGTGGCGCGCAGGGAATCGGAGATCTCCCGCAGGGCCACATCGAGCCACGCCTGAACGGTGTCGGGCTCGTCAGCCACGCCGTCGAGGTCATAGTCGAAGGTGCCGTCGAAGAGCGGATCCCACCAGAGGTAGCCGCCGATGCTCATCTCGTCGAGGAAGAGGCCGTCGATGACGCCATCCTCGATGAGGGGGAAGAACCGCTCGCGGATGAAGCGGGTGAAGTAGCCGCGAAAGCGCTCGCCCGACACTACCGGGCAGGCGTCCGTGTAGTTGATGTGGATCGAGTTCGGCCAGATGCGAATGGTGTCCCCGTACTGGTTGTAGGCGACCCACAGGCTGTCAACCCCGGTGATCAGGTCGTACAGCAGATCGCCCGGGGAACCGGAGGCGGCCTCGGCGATCTGGAAGGGATCGATGTAGGCGAGGGTGATCTGCTCCGGATTGAGATTCCGGATCGTCGCCAGGCTGGCCGGCGCCTCGTCGATGAGCTTGTAGGGAAGGATGAGCAGGTCCCACTGGGACAGCAGGGTTTCCTTGCCCGCGACGTCCGTGCGCAGGTAGTAGTTCGCCACCCGCGGAGCGAGCGGGTGCGGAAAGCGGGCGGCGTCGGCCATCACCATGACCGGAACCAGCATCAGGACGAGCACCGCAAGGCCGGCGCAGCGAAAGAACCGTGTGAGCGTGAGCATGCGGGAATTCTAACACAGCCGCGCCGCTCCGACAAAGGACCACCGAGTCCGCATTTCCCGTGGATTCCGGAGCTTACGCCAGGCACCGCGTCGCGGTCCGCCCCGTGGTCGCGGGCAAAGAAAATCGCCCCGCCGGATCGGCGGGGCGAAGTCAAAACCGGCGGCGACCTACTCTCCCACAGGGTGCCCCCTGCAGTACCATCGGCGCAGCAGGGCTTAACTACCGAGTTCGGAATGGGATCGGGTGTTTCCCCTGCGCTATCGCCACCGAAAAATCAAATGACAATCGCAGTATCGGGTAAGCAGCTGGCATTTTCAGAAAGCAAAGAAGCCTCACGGCTTATTAGTACCGGTCGGCTGAATGCGTTACCGCACTTACACCTCCGGCCTATCAACCTCGTGTTCTTCAAGGAGCCTTCAGGGGACCGAAGTCCCAGGGAGATCTTATCTCGAGAGGGGCTTCCCACTTAGATGCTTTCAGCGGTTATCCCTTCCGAACATAGCTACCCTGCCGTGCCTCTGGCGAGACAACAGGTGCACTAGAGGTTCGTCCATCCCGGTCCTCTCGTACTAGGGACAGCTTCTCTCAAATCTCCTGCGCCCACAGCGGATAGGGACCGAACTGTCTCACGACGTTCTAAACCCAGCTCGCGTAACGACTTTAATTGGCGAACAGCCAAACCCTTGGGACCTTCTCCAGCCCCAGGACGTGTTGAGCCGACATCGAGGTGCCAAACAGTCTCGTCGATATGGACTCTTGGAGACTATGAGCCTGTTATCCCCGGGGTACCTTTTATCCTTTGAGTGACGGCCCTTCCATGCGGAACCGCCAGATCACTAAGCCCTGCTTTCGCACCTGCTCGACGTGTCCGTCTCGCAGTCAAGCTCCCTTGTGCCTTTACACTCGAAGCGCGATTGCCGACCGCGCTGAGGGAACCTTTGGGAGCCTCCGTTACATTTTGGGAGGCGACCGCCCCAGTCAAACTGCCCACCAGACACTGTTCCCAGACCGGATAACGGCCTCAGGTTAGAATCCCAACAACACAAGGGTGGTATTTCAAGGTTGGCTCCACGAGAACTGGCGTTCCCGCTTCAAAGCCTCCCACCTATCCTACACATGCATTGCCAGAACCCAATGTCAAGCTGCAGTAAAGGTCCACGGGGTCTTTCCGTCCAGCTGTGGGTAAGCGGCATCTTCACCGCTACTTCAATTTCGCCGAGTCCCTTGCTGAGACAGTGCTCAAGTCGTTACACCATTCGTGCAGGTCGGAACTTACCCGACAAGGAATTTCGCTACCTTAGGACCGTTATAGTTACGGCCGCCGTTTACCGGGGCTTCAATTCGCCGCTTCGCAAGGTTAATTGCTAACGACTCCTCTTAACCTTCCGGCACCGGGCAGGTGTCAGTCCCTATACGTCGTCTTTTCGACTTAGCAGAGACCTGTGTTTTTAGTAAACAGTCGCTCGAGCCTGGTCGCTGCGGCCTCCTTCGGCTCACCACGCGAAGTGGATCACCTACCGAGAGGCACCCCTTCTTCCGA
>Ga0272442_10003793_pt1 | contig 21031 bp, 22 predicted proteins | sample SSMForm2O_FD_200262 | JGI IMG/M metagenome (GOLD analysis project Ga0272442, IMG submission 200262) | Marine sediment archaeal communities from Little Sippewissett salt marsh, Falmouth, MA, United States - SSM-Form-2O | ecosystem: Environmental > Aquatic > Marine > Wetlands > Sediment ... | reverse complement strand
GTAAGCAATTTCTCAATAACTGGTTACTGACAACTGACGACTGATGACTGACTCAGAAACAAACCCAATTTTACAGCACGTTACGGGCAATGGTTTGATAGACCTGCCGGGCTTGTTCGACGGCGCTGATTTCGATGAATTCGTCGGGTTTGTGGCAGCGGGTGCCGTCGCCGGGACCGAGGATGATGACGGGGGCATTGAGCTTCTGGAAGTGGGGGCCGTCCGTCGTAAATCCCGCGGCCTGTGTCTCGTGGATTCCCGCGGCCTTGCAAACCGCTTTCACAAACGGCGAATCCGTAGGTGTTTCCATCGCGCCGACAGCACGGATGATGGAAATCTGTGTCGAAAAATCCGGGTCCTCTTTTTGGATGCTCTCGCAAAGGGCTTTCAGGTTTTCGATGATCTCCCGATGCTCTTGTTTCGGCAGGGTGCGTATGTCTATTTCAAGGCAGCAGGAGTCCGGAATAATATTGGTCGCGGTGCCGCCGGAAATGCGATTCGGGCTGATCGAACACCCGCCCAGCAAGGGATGGGGCGTATGCGGGATTTTCCAGTGTTCGATCCGATTCAAAAGGGCGTTCATTTTCAAAATGGCGTTGACACCCAACTGGGGCATGGAACCGTGTGCGGTTTTTCCTGTTGTCTCAACCTTCAGCCACAGGATACCGCGATGAGCCCGCAGGATTTTCATCCCGGTTGGCTCGGTGATAATAATGCCGATCGGGTTTTTGATGCGGGATTGGTATTGTTCGACAAACCGCTGCACGCCGCAACTGTCGGTTTCCTCGCCCGCGGTTGCGGCAAAGATGACCCGCCCGTTGAGTTGCTGCCTGCTCAGATCGACCATGGCTGCCGCCGCGGCACAAAGGCCCCCAAGCATATCCGTAGAACCCCGCCCGACGATTTTGCCGTCCTGCTCAACCGGACAGAACGGGTCGGTTTGCCAATGGTCTCGTGTTGCAGGGACAACATCCAGATGGGCGCCGAACAGCAGGGTCTCGGCGTCGGGATTGTCAGGCCCGACTGAAGCGGTGACATTGGCCCGGTTCCCGCCCCACGAGTCAAGTTCTGCCGGGATGCCATACTGCCCGAAGAAGTCCATCAGGACCTCGGCGGCCTTCAATTCACCATTATCAAGCGTTGGAGCGGATCGAATGAGTTCCTTGAGTAATTTTTTCATAACAGATTCTTAATGTCCAAAAAGCAATTAGTTGATATTGAGTGGCGTAATAAAGCCAAAACAATGAATTTTACCGATTTGATCTTTTTATACGAGCGAAAATTAAAAAAGAAAAAAAATGTTGCAGAAAATTATGATTTCTACATAATGACATGTTTGTGAATGGGCAGGACACTTTACAAGTTAAAAAAGGGATGTGAATGGGACCGGTTTTAAATGGTTTGATCAAATTACAGCGTGTGGAAAATCGCCTTCGGGCGGTAAAAACGAAACTGGCCAGATGTCGCAGGAGCGTATTGTTCCAGGAAAACCAGTTGCGCACCTTACAAAACGGGCTTGAAGCCAAACAAGAGGAGATCAAGCAAGCCAAACTTCAGGTTAGCCGCTTAGAGATGGACCTCAAGTCCCGGGATGAGCAAATCGACAAACTCCGCAGTCACCTCAATCTTGCGCGCACGAACAAGGAGTACTCCGCGCTGCTGACCGAACTGAACACCGCCAAGGCGGATGATTCCAAGATCGAGACGCAGGTTTTGGAACTGATGAAGAATGTGGAGGTCGATGAAGTCGCGTGCGAACAGATCAAATCCCAAATCGACGAGCAGCGGGTGAAGGTTGATGAGGTTCGTAAGGACGCCGAAGCCAAAGCCGTTGAGTTTGAGAAGGATATTGCCGAAGTTCAGGCCGAGTGGGATGCGGTGGCTAAAGACATTCCGTCCGCCGCACTTCAGTTCTTCAAGCGGGTTGCGGAAACCTATGACGGCGAAGCCATGGCCGAGGTCGAGCAGGTTGACGAAAATTCACAGTCTTACAGTTGCGGCGGCTGCTTCATGGGGGTTCCTGCCGAAATTGTAAATATCCTCAGCGCTAAAGACGAAATTGTACGGTGTTCAAACTGTACGCGAATTTTATATCTTAAACAAGACGAAATCGATTAATAACACGCCGGTAGATCTGAGTAGAAGCCGGTTTTTTTTATGTCCATCGAGCTTTTGGCAGGGAGAGTTTCAACGTGTATCAGCAAGTCGATATATTCACAGACGGCGGCAGCCGCGGTAATCCGGGACCTGCCGGAGCGGGTTATGTCGTCAAAGACCCGCAGGGCGGTACGATTGTATCACGCGGGGTTTTCCTGGGGCAAACCACCAATAACGTAGCGGAATATGCAGCGGTGAAAGAAGCGTTAGCTGCGGCCAGAGAACTTGACGCACAATCCGTGCATCTGTTTGCCGACAGCCAGTTGTTAGTGCGGCAGCTTAACGGCCAGTACAAGGTGAAAAGCGACAACCTCAAAGCCCTCTATGCCGACTGTATGGAGTTATTGGCATCATTTTCGTCATGGACGGCAACCCATGTTGGCCGGGAGCAGAACACCGAGGCCGATGCCATGGCCAACAAGGCCATGGACAGGAGAAGGAATGTCGAGATTCAGTCCAAACCGGTGACGGCTCAGGCGCCGGTGAAAAAACTTCGTTTGGGGATACTGCTCAGCGGCGGCGGGCGGACAATGGTCAATCTCCAGAAGGAAATTGAGGAAGGGCGTCTGGATGCCGAGATTGTTGCTGTTGTTAGTTCGCTGTCAAATGTCAGGGGGGTCCAACTCGCCAAAGGATTGGGACTGGAACCGGCGATTATTCGCAAAAAAGACAATCCCGATATCGAACAGTTCAGCGCAAAGATCGCCAAGGTTCTCGATGATGCAAAGGTCGATCTGGTGGTGCAGGCCGGCTGGATGTGCCTGTGGCATATTCCGGCTAATTACGAAAACCGAGTGATGAACATCCACCCCGCGCTGCTGCCGGCATTCGGCGGCCAGGGCATGTACGGTCATCATGTGCACGAAGCCGTTGTCAAAACCGGCTGCAAAGTCAGCGGCTGCACGGTGCATTTCTGCACCAATGAATACGATGCAGGCCCGATCATCCTCCAGCGAACCTGCGAGGTCAAAGACACCGACACCCCGGACGATTTAGCCGACCGCGTCTTCGAACAGGAATGCCTCGCCTACCCCGAAGCCATTCAACTTTTCGCCGAAGGGCGGCTGAAAGTTGAAGGCGGAATTGTTAAAATCACCATGTAAAATGTGATATGTGTCTTGTCATGCCGGACTTGATCCGGCATCCGGACGACAGCGAACAAGTATCGGCTGAAATATGATTGCGTTGCTTTGCGGTTAGAGCGACTGTTTTCGACTCAGGCAAGATGCCTGAGCTACCTTACCGCTTCCCGTCCCAGAGGTAGAGAATCTGCGGGGCGGCGAGTTTTTCGAGGATCTGGGTTTCCAGGTCGATTTTCGACTTGCTCTGAGCGCCCATCAGCGACCAGAATGAGAACAGTTCTTCATAGGTGACCACTCTTGCATTGGTAATACTCGCCATTTGCTCGGCCTTGGAAACGGCATGATCGAAATAGCCAACCGAATCGATCAATTTGTTGTCCACGGCCTGTTGCGCCGTATAAATGCTGCCGTCGGCTAATTCGCGAATCTGTTCTTCGGTCAGAACTTCGCTGCGGCCTTCGGCGACCAGTTCCACAAACCGGTCATAGGCAGGCGTAACCACCTGATCCATCAGATACTGTTTCTCCTCTTCCGTCGTTTCATTGAACATGCTGGGCCAGTCTTTCCGCTCACCGCTTTTGAGGGTGACGGGATTGATGCCGAGCTTTTCCTCCAATAGGTCCTTGATGACCAAATGGTTCATAATGACGCCGATGGAGCCGGTAATGACGGTGGGTTCGGCCATGATTTTATCGCAGGCGACGGCGGAATAGTACCCGCCGGAGGCGGCGATGGACTGCATGAACGCCAGCACCGGTTTGCCGGTATGATCTTTGAAACGATTGATATAGTAGTGGATCTGGTCGCTGGAAGAGACGCCGCCGCCGGGGCTGTCGATCCGGACGATGAGGGCCTTCACCGTGTCATCGTCTTCGGCGGTTTGGACCTGCTTTTTCACCCATTCGCTCATTTCACCGTTGATAACGCCCTGGATATTGATCACGGCGATTTTGTTGGCGCGATGCCCGTCGATCAGTACTTTTTCAACCAGGCCGTTATCGGCCGCACCGCTGCCTCCGGCGAGAACCGCACCCATGCCGACCATCGCTAAAAGCATAAAGCCGTTTGCCAGGATCGAGAGCACCAGGACAATGCCCCAAAAAACTTTCCAGCCGGAACCTTTCTTTTTCTTCGGAAAGGGGTCATAAACCGAACTTGAAAAGTCCGGAATATTGTAGGCCGGCGGCGTATGGGGTTGCTGTGGAGGGGTCGATTGCGGCGGTTCGGTATGATTGGCATCCTGTGTATTATCAAAGTCCATTGTACTTCCTTTCTGAATTTTAGGTATTTGAATGAGTGGATTATAGAGCGGTTTTCGCCCGCTGTCAACCAAAGCTTGACAAGGGCCATAATTAACGCATAATAAGGCCCGCTTTTTACAATTATTATAGATGCTGGTATTGCGATGGCGTTTCCGAAAAAACCCAAAAGAAAGAAAAAACAGCGAAATCCCGTCATGGACTACACGGGCTATGTCCTGATGCGCATTGTGCTGTTTATCCTGTACCTGTTTCCGGTGCGGCAGAATCTGCGGTTTGCGTGTTTTTTGGGCAATCTGATGTGGAAACACTATCACCGGGGGCGTCAGCGGGCGTTGGACAACCTGCAGGCGGCCTATCCGGACCAGACGGACACCTGGCGCCAAGAGGTGGGGCGAAAATCGTTTCAGCATATTGTAATGCTGACGATTGATCTGCTGTTTACGCCGCGGCTGGTGCGGAAGGACAACTGGCAGCAGTATGCGCGGGTGATTAACATCGAGCGGACCAAGTGGATGATGCAGGAGGGCAAGGGGCTGTTGATGTTAACCGGACACTACGGAAACTTTGAGATTATGGGCTATGCATTGGGGGTATTCGGATTCAATATCTTCAGCATTGCCCGGCCGCTGGACAATCCGTTCATTAATGATTATCTGTACGGCATCCGCGAGCGGGCGGGGCAGAAAATCATCGATAAAAAGGGGGCCGCCGAGCAGATGGCCGATCTGGCCGAGCAGGGGGCGACGCTGTGCTTTATCGCCGATCAGGACGCCGGCCGCAAGGGAGTCTTCGTGGATTTCTTCGGCCGCAAGGCCAGTTCATACAAAAGCATCGGGCTTTTGGCGATTCAGTACAATATGCCGATCGGAATTGGCTGCTGCCGGCAGAGGCCGGGGGAGTTCTTCTTTGAGGCCGAGGTGGGCCGGATTATCATGCCGGACGAATGGGCCGATAAGGATAATCCGCTGAAATGGGTCACTCAGGAATATAACACGGAACTGGAAAAGCTCATCCGCAAGGACCCCACACAATATTGGTGGCTGCACCGCCGCTGGAAAACCCGTCCCAAAGAAGAACGGCAGGCAGAAGGCAGTGGGCAGTAGAGGTCCAATCAGAGCCGCGCCAGTCATGAAGCGGGCAACCACGGGAGATTCATTCCTTTGGCAGTTTGAATTCGTATTCGGGATATTTATCTTTCATAATATCCATACTTTGGGATTTCAAGGTAAAGCCTGTTCCTGTTTTTATTAGTGTAAACGGTTGATTACCAAACGCATCTTTGGGACTGTTTGCGGAAACCTCTTCAGGCAAATTTCCGGAATTGTGATATTCGAGTAATAAAGAAATTGCGGTCAAAATAGCGTTTCGTTTTGTGTCATAGTACATTTGCCATCGGTAGACATGGAGAGTTGGTGTCTCTCGTATAGCGAACAGATATCCACTGATTCTCATAAGATCGTCGTAATCTTTTTGTGTTGGAACGTAGTTTTCCGGCAACGAACTGAATTTCTCCAAAATATCGCGAGCATTTGTCGCAGATTGATCTGCAAGACTGATTGCCGTGTAACGCAGGGCAGGCGGTGTATTCACGGCGACACGCAAATTATTAATATGTTTTTCATAAATGGAAAGGGTCTTATCAAGAAAATCATTCCATCCCTCTTGTCCTTTAAGAGCGAGTATCTGCTCGATATAAGGTTCAGTTTTTGGTTTTTGGTCCTTGTGTTTCGTAAGGGCGGTCCTGGCGAAGTTTATTCGGTCATCCAAGAGTTCATTCAATGAAATTACCCTTCCGTTAGATTCGTCTAACAGCAGATTTTTGAGCAAAATAAGCTCGTTTTGTGTCATATCAGGATTGCGTTCCATATAGTCATGGATATATGAATAGCACTTGGATTTTATCGCTATAGAAAGCAGCATATCCCAATCATTTGGATGATAAATATGTTGAGCGGCGTTAAAACACTGCCGCCATGTATTAATTACTTTTTCGGGAGACAGGTTCTGTTCATGGTGGCGAGTGTTGGCCAGAATAAGAAGCACACAATCGACAACATCAGAAGCGTAGTTATTATTTCCGAAATTCCAGATGTCCTTATAACGATCAAATTTCCAATCACAATATTCGATTTGAGTTGCTTTGCTGAAGAGGTCAATCACCGTTTGCTGTCGTTTGAGATATTGTCTCAATTCCGGTGTCGATTCAATCTCACCGTCGACAAAAGCCTTTAAGTCAATGTTATTCGGCTCCTCATAGAGGGCAAAGGCCTTTCGGTACCAGTGGGCGGCGTTGTTGGGGTCAAAGTGGTTTGGGTCGTATGCGGCGAATGTGCAGACGGGAAAGCATACAATCAGCAGCAAATACAGCAGTTTTGAATATTTCGGCATCCTTTGGCTCCCTTTCATTTTCTTGAAATTCTTAAATATTCTATGAAGTAAACGCCGGAAAGTCAACGGTGTGGCGTTTTTAATCGGAAAATGATCTATACTTGTGGTAATTCGACCCCTTTGGGGTCTTTTGGGATGGGGGTGTTTTCGATACCCCGGATTTCACTTCGTTTCATCCGGGGCTACCATTGTTTAAGCCCTGTCGGGCTTGAATTGGATGCACCCACAAGCTTTGCTTGAAGGTGCCCCCTTACCTACTAAATTGCTTGACTTTCGAGGGGGGGACGCGTACTATTTTGTTAAGTTTTTGTAGAAAATAGATTTGTGTGAGGAACAGACAATGGCCAATCAGGACAAGAGTTGGGAAAAGCGGTTGAGTGGTTCGGTGGACGAACTGGCGGTGGATTTTGTTGAGTCGCTGTCGTACGATCAGCGGTTGTATAAGGTTGATATCGCCGGGTCGATTGCGCATGCGGAGATGCTGGCCGAGGTAAAGATCATTACCAAGACCGAAGCGGCGGAGATCAAGAAGGGGCTGCTGGAGATCGGTGATGAAATCGCCGCGGGTGTATTCAAATTCGACAAGACGCAGGAAGATATCCACATGGCGATTGAGTCGGCGCTGATCGGCAAGATCGGCGATGCGGGCAAAAAGCTGCATACCGGCCGGAGCCGGAATGACCAAGTGGCGACCGATATCCGGCTGTGGATGCGGGATGAGATCGAGATCATGCTGACACGGATGACACAGTTGCAGATTGCCTTCGTGCGACTGGCGGAGAAATATACCGAGGATATCATGCCAAGCTATACGCACCTGCAGCGGGCGCAGCCGGTGACGATTGCGTCGTATCTGCTGAGCTTCGTGGAGATGCTGGCGCGAGACTGGAGCCGGCTGAAAGACTGTCGGGATCGGCTGAATGTGTGTCCGCTGGGCAGCGGGGCGGTGGCGGGGTCAACCCTGCCGCTGGACCGGGACATGACGGCGAAGAACCTGGGATTTAAGGATATTACCTATAACAGTATCGATGCGGTATCGGATCGGGATTTTTGTGCGGAGTTTATTTTCTGCTGCTCGCTGATTGCGGCACACATGTCGCGGCTGGCGGAAGATTGGATTATTTTCACGTCGAGTGAGTTTTCGTTCATTCGGACCGATGATACTTACTGTACCAGTTCGAGTATGATGCCGCAGAAGCGAAATCCGGATATGCTGGAACTGATTCGGGGCAAGACCGGCAGCGTTTACGGGGCGTTGGTGGCGATGCTGACGATTTTGAAGGCCCAGCCGTCCACGTACAATCGGGACTTGCAGGAAGACAAGATTCACGTGTTCAAAGCCGCCGATACGACAGATGCGTGCCTGCAGATGACCGCGGCGATTGTCAGCCATACGACATTTAATACCAAGCAGATTGCCGACGGGCTGGACGCGGGATTTCTCGATGCGACGGCGCTGGCGGAGTACCTGGTGGGAAAGGGGGTGCCGTTCCGGGAAGCGCATGGGATTGTGGGGTCACTGGTGGCATTGTGCGAAAAAGAGAATATAAAGAAGCTGGGCGAACTTTCACTGGAGCAATTCAAAACCGCATGCAATCAGATAAGCGAAGATGTCTTTGAGACCCTTGATCCGACTGGTGTATGTCAATCGTATCAATCCAAAGGGGCTGCTGGTCCACAGGATGCTGAGGCGCAAATCAAATATTGGAAAGGAAAGCTCAAAGAACAGTAGCATTTTAGGAATATAGGCCTGAAAGGCCGGCGTACTATAGCCCAGGGCAACGCCCTGGGAAAAAAGACAACCAAACAAATATACGCCCTGAAAGGGCACAATAAAATTGGATAATTATACCCTTCAGGGTAGTAAATTCCCGCGAGCGAAATCATAACTTACGGCCGCAACCTGACATAGCCGCGCAGAAACGGGAATTTTCAATTGTGATCAGTATACACTGCCCTTACAGGGCGGAAATTGGATGGTACGATTCCAAACCCAGGGCGATGCCCTGGGCTAGAGTACCGTGCACTTTCAGTGCAAAAGGAATGCTCTTTCGGTGCATTTTTGATTTTGATATGTCTAAGGAAGATCAAATTACATCTTGGTTTGCGGAGCAATCAAAGATTGACGCTGCGTTATTTCCTATCGGCATCGGGGATGATATGGCACAGGTGCGTGCGGGAGCGGATGGGACCGTTCTCATTACGACGGATATGCTGCTGGATGGGGTGCATTTTGATTTGTCGTCGTGTACGCTGGAGCAGGCGGCGTACAAAGCGATGGCGGCCAGTTTGAGCGACTGTGCGGCGATGGCGACGGTTCCGGTGTGTGCGGTAGCGGCGGTGGCGTTGCCGAACGGGTTTGGCGAGAACGAACTCAAGCAACTGCACGCCGGACTTGTGAACGCCGGGACCCAATTCAGTTGTGAACTCATCGGCGGCGATATTACCAAATGGCATCACACGGAAGGGCGGTTTGCGATCACGGTGACGATGCTGAGCAAACCATCCGGCTATCACCCGCCTGTGCGGCGTGACGGGGCGAAGGCGGGCGATTGCGTCTGTGTGACCGGGATGCTGGGCGGATCGCTCGCCGGAAAGCACCTGAATTTTACGCCGCGGGTGGCGGAGGCGCTGGCGATTACCAAGGTGGCCCAAATCCACGCAATGATGGATATTTCCGACGGATTGAGTACGGATATGAACCGGATTTGTAAGCAAAGCCGGGTCGGGGCGACACTTCTGGCAGAGCAGATTCCCATCTCTGATGCCGCGGCGAAATGCGATAAACCATTGGACAGCGCTTTACATGAGGGTGAGGATTTTGAGCTGCTGTTTACATTGAAGCCCGAAGAGTTTGAAAAGCTGCCGAAGTCGGCGGGTGTTCCGATAACAAAAATCGGCAGCATCACCACGACCGGGCGGGTGGAGTTGAAGCATCCGGATGGACGGATTGTGCTGCTGACGCCGCAGGGATACGACCACCTTTAAATTGTATATTGATTATTGTAGATTGTATAATAATGGAATCCCGCTATTGGCGGGATGCTGAATCAATAGGTTCCTCACCCTAAAGGGATTCGGAATGACACCAAATAGAATTGAAATTGTGACCAATAGTGCTGCTGAGACGATTGAATTGGGTAAGCGAATTGGTGCGGCCTTGAAGGGCGGGGAGGTGTTTGCGCTGGTGGGGAATCTGGGGACGGGGAAGACGCATCTGATTAAGGGGATTGCCCTGGGGTTGGAGGCACACGATGGCGATCAGGTATCCAGCCCGACGTTTGTGCTGGTCAATGAGTACTTTGGTCGGGAGGGGATGATTCATATCTACCATATCGACGCCTATCGCATTGAGACGGAGGCGGAGTTTGCGGCGTTGGGGTTTGACGAGTACTGCCGTCCGGATTCGGTGGTGCTGGTCGAATGGGCCGATAAAGTGCCGCAGTCGCTGGACGGCTATGACTGTATTACGGTGCGGATGGAACATGCCGGACGGGACCAGCGGAAGATCGTGATTGAAAATCTCCCCGGTTACATCACTTTAGCCACGAATTAACACGAATTATCACTAAATATAAGATTATTCCAAACCACGGAAATCATTTTTTCCGCTTCTTAATATCCCCTTTCTTTTTCAGTGAAATCTCTGCATTGAACGAATCTTTATCGGCGCTTCTTAACAGTTCTTTTTATCCCTCATTCCTAAGATTTTTTCTCAAAAAAACTTATCTCCTCGTTTGGCGGGGGGCGGTTTATATCCTAAGTTTTCAATGGAAACGTTAATCACGAAGTTCTTTGACAAGCGAATATCGGCCTGGCGAAAAATGAAACCGCAGATTACGCGGATTTCGCAGATTTATATCTAAATATCTCTGTGATCCTCTGTGTTCTCTGTGGCAAAACAAAAAATATCGAAACATGTGTATGTTTAAACTGAAAATTTTGCAAAACCTAAAACAGGCAAGCACAAGAAAAGAAAGGGTACGAACATGAGAACGAACAAAGGATTCACACTGGTAGAAATTCTGATCGTTGTGGTCATTCTGGGTATTTTGGCAGCTATCGTCATTCCCCAGTTCAGTGACGCAAGCACACAGTCCAAAGTCAGCAGTTGTAAGACCACTTTGGCGAGTCTGCGGTCGCAGATTCAACTGTACAAGATTCAGCACAATGATACGCCTCCCGCCCTTGCAACTTTTGAAGACGAGATGACAACCTTCTCGGATTCAAGTGGAACTACGGCTGCTGCCAAGGATGTGGCGAACGGGATCATTTATGGTCCTTACATTCAGATGGTTCCCATCAATCCCTGGAACTCTGACGCAACAGTTACGGTTGCCGCTGCAGATGCAGCCGATGTAGATTGGGTTTATGATGAAACCACAGGTGATATTTACTGTGCTATAACAGATGCTCCTGCAACAGTGGCAAGTGATCTTCAAGATTCTGGCGATGCTCTGTAGCATCTCGATGAAGAATTAAACAGCCGGCCGGCTCCTGGTTTTCCGGGGGGCGGGCCGGCTTTTTTCAGTTTCTTAGTTCGTAGTTTTTAGTTCATAGTTAAGGACAGCCCTGTGTGTTGAATTTTTTTACTACGATCTACGAACTATGAACTCCGAACTAAAACGCCGGGTCGAATTTTGCTTTTCTAACGAACAGGACTGGCGAGGTAGAAGCAATGGAAAAGAAAGAGACAAAAAAACTAACATTGTGTGACGGATGCATCCTGATGCTGATACTCGGGGTGGCCGCATCGGTGTTTACACCCGGCATTACCCAGGCCGTTGAGGAAATGAAGCTGTCGGACATGGTGGACCGGCTTCAGATCATCCGCTCTCAGATCATGCTGTATAAGGCCCATCACAACGGGCTGCTGCCCGGTCAGAAGTCCGTTGGCGATTCAGTGACAGCCGAGGGCTTTGCCCTTGCCATGGCCCAGAACAACCCTGACGACAGCGGCCCCTATCTGAAGCAAATACCCGAAAACCCCTATGTCGATGATATCGCCCGCCGCAGCACGATTACCTGCGTCAATGACCCCGGTGCGAAACCTACGGGCGGTGAACAAACAGGATGGTGGTTCAACGCGGCCACCGGGGAGTTTTTCGCCTGTGACAGTGAATTCCATACAAACTATTGAACCACGAAGGACACGAAGAGCACGAAGAAAAAATATAGTTCGTGTGCTTCGTGATCTTCGTGGTAAATGAACAATGAAGCGAAGTTTGAAACATTCTGGTTTTACGATGATTGAGGCGACGATCGCGATGGTGATACTGGCGATTGCGGCGGCGGGGATTTTGCTGCCCTTTGCCAGTGCTGCCGCGGTGCAGGTCGAGGGAGCACGGCAGACCCTGGCGGCCAATCTGGCCTCTGGATTGATGGAAAAGGTCCTGCTGTCAGAACCCAATGCGATTCTTACCACCTATGCCGATTATACGGAAGCCGATGGCGCCATGCTGGATACGTTGGGAAATCCTATGACCGATTCGGTCTATGACGGATTCAGCCGGTCCGCGGCCAGCCAGCCCGCGACCGTAGCGTCGGTCGATCTGGTGGCCGTGACGGTGGAGGTGGACTATCTCGGCAACAAGATGACGCGCGTAACGACCTTGGTTGGTAAGTAAATAAAGTATGACACTGTCACCCCGGCCTCCGAGCCGGGGTCCAGAGCGTAACCGTCTGGATGCCGGATCAAGTCCGGCATGACTAAGAAGACGTATCTGATATGAAGCAAAGCATTAAAAAATCTGGTTTTACGATGGTTGAGCTGATGATGGCACTGATCATCGCCTCGATTGTTCTGGCGGCGGTTGTAACGCTGGCCGGTGCGACCAACGCCGCCAATAACGCGACCGATCAGATGGGGCGCCAGCAGGGGCAATTGCGGCAGGTGTCGATGCGGTTGTCGGATTTGATCCGTCGTGCCAACCGTGTCATGAGTGCGGATACAGAAGGGTTCCAATTGTGGCATGATACTAATGCTGACGGTCTTGCAACGGCCGATGAACTGACACAGGTCTCGCGCGGTGCCGGCGGCAATACACTGACGATCGGGACAAGCGAAAGCCATACCAAATGTAAAAGTATCAGTTTCGGATATGATGCCGCCGCTCCTGATACAGGATTTATTACCGTCAGCTTCCAGATAACCGAAAACGGGCAGGTTCAAACCCACAGCGTTAATGCCCGGCTCTGGGTGTCCGATGCCCATCGAAAGTTTTAATCCATGAAACAGCATCGACAAAAAAAACGTTCACGAAAAGGCATGGTCATGCTGATGGTATTATTCATCGTTATGGCGATTGCAGTGATCTCGTCCGGTTTTATCGCCCGCAGCGATGCCGAACTGGCCAGCGGGCGAAACTATTGCCTGCGAAACGAGGTCGATTACCTGGCCTGGGCGGGTTTGGAGCACGCAAGGGCGTTGGTCATCAGCCCTGAGAATACTGACGTTCTCGATACGTGGTCGCAGACGGAATTGCAGCTTGAGGCAGGCAGTCCCCAGTACTACGATCTGACCATTAACAGTCCTGTCGAAACCGCCGCTGCGGATCCTAACGATGCTTCCACCTATGCCTATACCGTCCAAAGCGCCGCCTACCGAAAAAGCGGCAGTGACGTTCAGGCACGCAGTATCCTGACCGGGACACTGTTCTACGACCCTAACAGCACACAGGCCTACTACATTTCCGTGACACGCCAGTAATACCCTTCAGGGTAATAAAATCCGCGAGGACGACTCTAAAGTGCTTTGACAATATACATAGGCGCGCAGTAGTGCAGTTTTTTAGGGGAACCGTCGCAATGTCCGATAAACCGGAATTTCAAAATTTCATCCGCCGCGGGCATCATTTATTTGTTATTTTTTAATGACGACTCTGAACAGGCGGACCCCGTTCTGTTGTCAAATGGTAATGATTGTAACGATTGGCTCGGACAAGAAACCGTATAACAACGTTAAAAACGAGGATTCCTGATGATCGAAACAATCAACAACAGGGACACAAAAGAGGCATTGCGGCGATATGGCGGGGCTCGGCCCGAACGTCAGGATAACGCGAAAACAGATTTTTTCGCCGATTAAGCAGCGTATGCAAAATGTCGAAAAATAAGCGGGATTCGTATCGAGTCCCCGAATGGACATTATAAAAAGTGAGTCGATTATGAAAGACATGATGAAACTCAGCAGCCGATTTCAGAAGCGGGGTTTTACGCTCATCGAGATCATTATGGTCGTGGTGATCCTGGGCATCGTGGCGTTTATGGCCGTTCCTATGGTCTCTAATGCAGCGGATGTCCAGGTTCGTGCGGCGGCCAATCGCATTGCCGCGAACATCGACTACGCCAAGAGCATGGCCATCACGCATCAGCGGTCCTATTCGGTAGTCTTTGACCCCGCCAATGAATCCTATGAGGTTCAGGACGAAAGCGGCGATGTGATCGATCACCCTGTCAATCCCGGTTCTTTTGTGGTTGATTTCAGTACCGACAGCAATCTCTCGCGTGTGAATCTCGTGGATGTCGATTTTGATTCGGACAGCGACCATGCGATCACATTTGATTATCTGGGAAGCCCTTACAGTGGTCTGGATACGACCAGTCCCCTGAACACCGGGCAAATCACCCTGACGGCGGATAACTTTACGCTGGTGGTCAACGTGGAACCCGTGACCGGTTATGTAACGATCAGCGGGCTTTAATACAAGGAAACAGGTGGAAGACGAATATGTTTGAATTTTTATCAAAACCTAAAACACAGCCCATCGGCCTGGATATCGGTCACTCCGTGATCAAGATGATCCAGTTGGGCCGGAACGACCAGACGATCTGCGTGGAGGCCGCTGAGGAAGAAACGCTGGATCGCAACCTGGAACCCGGTTCGCAGCCCTGGCGGGAACAGGTGATTGATTTGATCAAAACGCTTTACCATCGCGGCGGCTTCCGGGGACAGGAGGTGGTTTCCTGTCTTCCGGGTGATGTCGTCAAGATCAAAAGCTTACGGTTAGACAGCGCCCTCCCCGAAGAGATTGAAAACATCATCAACACCGAAGTGGCTAAACGGTTTGATATGAATCCGGACCGTGATGAGATTCGTTATATGATTGCCGGCGACGCCTATCAAGGATCGGAAATCAAGAACGAGGTGATTTTCTTTGGGATCGAACAGGAGCAGTTAAACCGTCATATTGAAGTGGTCGAGCAGGCGGGGCTGATTCCGATTTCTCTGGATACGGTTCCCAGCGCATTATTCCGATGTTTCCAGACCACCCTTCGAAGACGTGAAGACCAGGATTTGGTCAGCGTTTTTGTGGAGCTGGGATCGCAATTCACCACGGTCATTATCGGCCGGGGACAGGAAGTCGCTTTTGTCAAGCAGATCCCCATTGCCGGCGATCACCTGAATCAACAGGTCGCCAAGCAGCTTGGGATTCCACTGGAAGAGGCCGCTGACCTGCGGGACCGGTTGCGTCACGCGGACACGGATTATGTCGAAATCGATATGAAACGCGCGGTCATTGACGCCATGAGCGGTTCGATTGAGAGCTTAGCCCACGAAATCTCGTTATGTTTCCGGTATTACGCGGTCACGTTCCGCGGCCAGCGTCCTACCCGGGCGGCCTTTGCCGGAGGCGAGGCGTATGAATCGGCGCTGATTGAGGCCCTCCAAAAGCACTTGGGTGTTGAGATTTGTGTGGCCGAACCCCTGCGCGGGTTTGATTTAAGCAACGCCGCATTTAATCGGCGTCCCAATCCCCTGATGTGTGAATGGGCGATTGCAGTAGGCCTGGCGCTGAAAGGCGTCGAGTTGAGTGAAAAACAGAACCCAAAGCACAGGAAAACGATTACGGTATGAAAGAAATAGATTTTATTCCTGAATGGTATAAAGCGGACCAGGTTCGCAAACGCCGCTATGCCCGACAGTACACGATCATTGCCGTGACCTTCGCGGTGATGATGGTCTGGAGTTTCGTTGTCGGTGGTCATGTCAAGCATGTCAGCGCAGACGTTGAAGGTATCCAGGCAGCGTTCGACAAAGGCAGGGATAAGGTTTATCAGACACAACTGCTGCAAAGCGAAATTGCGGAGATGAAACAAAAGGCGGACGTGTTCGATACCATTACATCGCGAACAAAGACAACGGCGATTTTGGGGGAACTGGCGTATCTGGTTCAGGAGAATATCGTTCTCAACCGGTTATCCTTAACGAATGAACCCATTGAGGAATTCAAAAAAGAAACCCCTGTTTCGGGCGCCGTGGTGCAGATCGGGGCCTCGAAAGAGCCGCAGAACACGGTGGTTCCCGAAACACCTTCACGGGTGAAAGTGACGATCAGCGGAATCGCGGCACGGCCCGCCGATGCGGCGGCGCTCATTGCCGCCCTGGAGCAGGCCGACTATTTCCAACAGGTGGCATTGATTTTTTCCCGGCCCAAGGAATTCATGAAAAAAGATGTGACGGAATTTGAAATTTGCTGTTACGTGGCGGATTATCGCATTCAGAAATAAAGGAACGTCATGAAAAAACTGGACAAACAGCAATTGGTGATATTGCTTTTGGGCGTCGCCGTAAGCGTCGGCTTTGGCGTCTTTCGGTATGTTCCCATTGTACGCCAGAAATACGCGCTTCAGAAGCAAATGGAACAACAGGATCAGATTATCAATGAAATTTGTTCGTTCAGTGTCCTGATTCCTGAACTTAAGAATCAGAAAATACAGCTTGAAGAACAACTGCTTCCGTTTGAGCAGAAAGTGCCCCGGGGACGTAATTTAGCAACCCTTTGGCGGCACGTGGCCGAGGTTATGAATAAATGCGGATTGACCGATCAGTTGGTTCAGCCCGGCGTCGAGATGAAGTCTGAGCAGCTTTGCAGCATCCCCCTGACCATCGAATGCAAAGGGTCCATGGAACAAATATTCTCCTTGTTTCAGTCGCTGGAGGAAACCAACCGCCTGATCCGGATCGAGCAGGTGACTTTGGACAGGGGCGCCGATTTGAATTCAGCGGTCAAACTGAAGGCGCAGGCCAGCGTGTATTACCAACCCGATGAATCGGAGAATGGTTGACCATGAACCATAAAAATAAAATGCAAACGAAAAAAATACCTGTGACGGGTACGCTACAGAATATCAGCCCTAAGACGATGACCATGATTGTTTTGCTGGCGGTCATGGGGATTCTCTGGGGGCGTGTGCTGTTAGGCGGCAAAAAAGGGCCTGCCGCAGCCAACGCCCAGGACGCAGCGTCAATTCTGCAAGCGACTCAGACAGCGCAGTCAGGCGGCACCCTTACCCTGAAAGCCGTTACGCTGCCCCAGGTGCCTGGGCGCAATGATGTGATATCGCATGATCCGTTCAGCGCAGATCGGTGGACCGCGTTCGGATTCGAGGATTCGCAAAATAATGACCGCTCGGATGTCAGCGTGGATTCGGCCGAAAATGCCGAAAAGATACATCAGTCCAGGCTGGAGAAAATTGCACAACGCCTGACGCTGGAAGCCGTGATTCAGGATGCGGACGGCAAGCCCTTTCAGGCGTTTGTGGATGATAAAATCTTATCTGTCGGCTCGACGCTGACAGTGAAAGAGGGACCTGACCAGTATGAGTTAACTTTGGAAAAAATCAGCGAAAAAGAAGTGTTGTTTATGTGGAATAAAATCTCAGTCGTGCTGAAAATGACTGAAACCTTTGAACTTTAGAAAGGATGGTGTTTTATGTTGGCAAAACGAACAAATGGTGTGGGGAAAAGGCCTCTGGCTGCGACAGGAGTATGGATTGCAGCGGCGTTGAGTGTAGTGTTATTGGCAGGGCAGGTTCGCGCGCAGGAACCGGCCGCAGACACGGATGAAGCCGTCGTGCAGGATGCGGTACTGGGGCAGTCGATCCAGACGATTGCGTTCAAGAAAGACATGCCCATCAAGGATGCGCTGCGGATGCTGGCACAGATGTATCAAAAGAACATCGTGCCCTCTGCCGGGGTTGACGGCATCGTGACCGTGACCAACCTGTACGATGTGACCTTTGAAGAGGCCATGCAGGCCATTCTCGGTACCAACAAGTACGAGGTCAAGGGCAACTTCATCAAGGTGTACACCAACGAAGAATTTATGCAGGATAAAGATCGTTTTGAACATGCGATGATTACCCTGCATTATATCAACTCGGACGAAGCCGTTAAGCTGGCCGAACCTTTATTAAGTGATTTCGGTAAACTGGGCCAGACTACAGCAGCTCCTACTGAAATGGAAGCCGGCCAAAGTGGCGATACACTGGCCGTTCATGATCGTCTGGTCGTTTCGGATTACCCTGAAAACATCGAGCGCATTCGTGAAGTCTTGTCTGAAGTTGACACCGAACCCGTCCAGGTGCTGCTGGAAGTCACCGTGATGGAAGCGACCCTGACGGACACTACGAAATTTGGTATTGATTGGGCCAATCTCAGTGGTGTGGATATTGCTGGCGGAAGTATTGGCCTGGGTGACAATGGTTCATGGCAGAATGGCTTTGCTCCCTCAGCTTTCGGTACAGGAAACAAAGGCCTTGCTGTCGGTGTAACATTCGATAATATTTCCGCACTGGTTAGCGCCGTTGAAACGGTTTCGGATGTGACCATCATGGCCAATCCCAAAATACTGGCTTTGAACAAGCAGGCTGGTAAACTCATTATCGGCGAAAAAGAGGGATATTTGGATACAACAAGTCAGAATCAATCAGGTTCAACGACTCAATCTGTTGAATTTCTTGAAAGCGGTACAATTCTTGAATTTCGTCCCTTCGTCGGCAGAGACGGGATGATTCGTATGGAAATCCATCCCGAGCAAAGTATCGGTGAAGTGCTGGAAGGTGGTTTGCCTTTTAAGAGCACGACGGAAGTGATCACCAATGTCATGGTCAAAGATAGTCAGACGATCGTACTGGGTGGCCTATTCAAAGAAGAAACCAACCTGTCTCGTTCACAGACGCCTCTCTTAGGCGATGTTCCTGTGGTTGGAGAATTGTTCCGTGGCGTCAACGATACATCGACGCGCAAAGAACTGATCGTTCTGATTACGCCTCACATTATCAATACGCCCCAAGAAGCCGATGGTGCCTCCAGGCTTGAGGATGTTCTCCGGTTGGCTAATCATGCTCGTGAAAACCTTTACTGGATGAGCCGTGCCAAGATCGAGGAAAACCGTTATGCCAAGGCGGTCAAACTCTACAGTGAAGGTCAAGCCGAAGAAGCGATGGCGGTCTTGGATTGTCCTTATCGCATTGACAGAAATTACCTGGATGAAATCCGTCTGAAAGAACGGATCATTCGTGAAACGCAGCCCGATAAGGCTCAGAATATCGAACGCATCATGATTAGAGCGATTGAAAAAGAAGAATCCGACAAGTGGTTCCGTCGGTAAACATTCAGAGTTGTAAAGAATAAACGGGCTCCGGCGGCATGATTGGCCGCTGGGGCCCGGTTACCCTAACTTATGGAAGAAAGACAGGGTGGAGCATGAACAGACAAAAAAAGATTGTGATAGTATTGTGTTTGGCAGGATTGCTTTTAGGCCTCTCTGGCTGTAATGAAAGCCGTGCACAAAAAAAACAGGCAATGGTCGAGCAGTGGGAAAAATCCTCAGCCCATGCCCAGTTGCCAGCCATTGAAAACCTGCTTGAACAGGGGCAGATTCAGGAGGCGAAGGAAGCCCTCCAAAAATGTATTCAGACAGACCCCCAACAGGCAATGCCCTATGTATTGGTTGGCCGTATCCATTTTATGGAAGGGCGGGATGAACGGGCGCGCGAATCATTTCAAAAAGCAGTCGAATTGGACCCTCAACTGGACCAGGCTTGGCATTTTCTGGGTTCACTGGCTGTTTTAGAGAAAGACTACGATCATGCCATCAAATACTTTCAAGGTGCGATTGATTTGATGCCATCGAAGGTCGAATATATTCTCAGTCTTTGTGATGTTTATGCTGAAACAGATCAGCTTGATAAGGCGATGAAGTTGATCGATCAAGGGATTTCCCGGCAACCGCGAAATGTTGAATTATTGCTGTTCAGGGCTCAGATCTGCCGGCGTAACGGTCAAGTTGACGAAGCGATCCGGATTTATGAGCAAGCCCTGTTGATGCATGGCAATCTCCCGCAAATTCTGGAACCATGTGGCTATGCGTTCATTACCCGGAAGCAGTGGATGGCCGCAGCAGAAAAATTTAACCTGCTTATCGATCAGTATGTCGAAAATGACCCGCGCTATAATGTCACCATGCGATCGCTGGCCATGTGCCTTTTTAATTCTGAGCAGTTTGGTCAGGCCTTTTTCTGGTATGATAAGCTTTCAGTTATCTATCGGGATGATGCTGAAGTCTGGCTAAAGATGGCGCAAGCATCGTTAGGACTGGATGACCCGAAACGGGCTTCCTACTGTGCGGTCAATGCGCTCAAAGCCAAACCATCCTGGCCCAAGGCCTACGCCGTATTGGGCAGTGCTCGCTATATGCAGGGTCTTTACGAACAATCCCTACAGGCCTTTTATAAAATTACGGATGATGCGGAACTGGGGGCATTTGCGTGGTTTATGTCCGGTCGTTGTTATCAGCAGTTGGGCCAGAGCAGGCAGGCCAATGCGGCTTTTGAAAAAGCAGAGCAGTTGGACCCGGATAATGAATTAATCGCGTCATTCCTCAAGAAAACCATTCATCCGCTGTAAAGAAAACAGGTTTATGAAAAAAGAATATCAACATTGTGGACTTGTTGCCGGTATTGGCTTGGTTGCGACGGTTGTTGCGGTCATCGCTGCCTTGGCCTCATTGTCAAAGCCGGTCACAGTGCTGTCGCTGGTAATTGTGTTCATCGCGTTTGTTTCAATGCAGCTATTGTTGGTACGACATGCCCGAAGCTTACAAGCAATTGTGCATTCCATTTCCGTCGGCTCTCAAGTTCGATTGACCTCCGAATATCCGCGGGGTTCTATTCTAAATGAGATTGGGGCTGCTGCGGAACGATTTTTAGACGAAACAAATGAGAAGATAAAAACGCTTCAAAAGGAAAATCAGGGCGTCACTTTGCAGTTTCAATTGCTGAGTCATCAGAAAAACAGCGTCGAAGCCGTATTAAACAGCATTCGTGATGCGGTGATCGTAACGGATAATCGCGACA
>Ga0272442_10003792_pt1 | contig 21033 bp, 19 predicted proteins | sample SSMForm2O_FD_200262 | JGI IMG/M metagenome (GOLD analysis project Ga0272442, IMG submission 200262) | Marine sediment archaeal communities from Little Sippewissett salt marsh, Falmouth, MA, United States - SSM-Form-2O | ecosystem: Environmental > Aquatic > Marine > Wetlands > Sediment ... | reverse complement strand
ATGCAACTTACAACTTAATTCGGGAAGTAGATGATCCTAGCGCAGATGGCATATTTATCAGTTGTACTGATTTCAAAACCGTTGAAATACTTGATATATTGGAAAATGATTTTGGCAAAAAAGTAATTTCAAGTAATCAAGCTACCATGTGGAAGCTTTTAAGAATGACTGGAATGAAAACACCTTTAAGTGGATTTGGATCGTTGCTAAAATTGTATTAATATTTACTAGACTGAAAACTGTGATTGCTTAGTTTTATTTTGAAGCATGGTATGTATCGATAAAATTAAAGAAGGAGTTAAATATGGAAACTGATAAATATAATATTTCAAAAGAAAAAATGGCTATTATTGTAGGAGAAAACGTAGATCGTTTATGTTCTATAGAAATAAGACCAAGAATGCCTGCTTCAGGAGTATTTCCAGGATTATATGACGCAGCAAGAAAAAAATATTCTAATCCACTTACTTATCTTGTAGCAAGAGGTATTATAGAAAATACAAAAAAAGGAGATCATGTTTTTATATTAACCGGAGCAGGATGTCCGCCTCGATATCCTAAAGGTGAAAGTGATGGTCCTCCGGGGGCAGTTGCCTTAGCACGTGCTTTGCATCTAGGATTAGGATTAAATCCGATCATCATTACCGAAGAAAGAAATTTTGAGCCCATTTATGCTATGGCTAATGAAATGGAAATGAATCCGCTTTTGCCAAAGCAAACCTTTTCTAGTCGAATCAATCCTCTACTGGTATTGGATTTTCCTTGTGGAAAAGAAAAAGCAGATAAAGCATCTCTTGCACTTTTAAATAAATATCAACCTTCATCTATTGTAGCCGTAGAAAGAATTGGAGCCAACAGTAAAGGAGTTTATCATAGCATGTGTGGATTTGAAATTAGTGCTGATAATTTTGCTTTCTTAGATGATTTAATCAAGCTTGCACGGAAAAAACAAATTTTTACGGCCAGTGTCGGAGACAATGGCAATGAACTTGGTTGTGGAATTATTCTTGATGAAGTACAAAAAATTCAACCTTGGGGTAAAGTCTGTCAATGCCCTTGCCAATCAGGGATGGCTTCTTCTTCAGAAGTGGATATTTTAGTTATGGCTGCTGTTTCTAATTGGGGCGCTTATGGAATCAATGCTCTTTTGGCTTATTTACTCGATAATATCAATTTAATACACAGTGAACGAATGGAAGAAAAAATGCTTGAAGTGTGTGTAAGAACAGGATGTGTGGATGGAGATCTTGATATTCCTTCTCCTTCAGTAGATGGAATTTTGCTAGATTCACAAAAAGCAATAATTACGCTACTAAGAGAAACAGTAAGAAGAGCAATGAAGACTCATCCTTAAAAGACGCATGCTTAACTAGTTTAAAAAAAGGAAGCGATGGATGAGCAGAGAAGTTTTCTTTATAAAAAAAGTTTCATTTTCAAACGGTCAATACTCACAGGTAATAAAAGTTGGTGATGTTTTTTTGCATGTGGATAGACGGTAAGAGATTTAAAAAATAGAAAAATATTATTTCATAAGGATACAGAAGCTTAAACCGATACCATAAAGAGAAATATAGAAATTATATTGAATTAAAAAGGAGCTTTTCTTTGTAATATTGTAAAATCTTCTGCATTTATCGATGACCATGGGAAATTTTGAAAAAAGTATTTATGTAGAGAAAGATGCGATTACAACTGTATTGAAATAACACTATGAATGATATATGAAAAATATTTTTTTAATAAGAATTAAAAAGAAAGGGAAAAAATAAGAGTTACAATTAAAAAATATAATAAAATTATATAATTGTAAATTGGAGGTGCAAGAGAAATGCACAAGGGGAATAAGATTGTTCATTATAAAACAAAAGATAAAAAGGATATTCAATTCCCTTCTTACTGGATTGAAGGAAAAGAAGAAGGACCGACAATTTGCATTACTGCTGGAATTCATGGATGCGAATATGCCTCTATTATTGCATCCATTAAATTGTATAAATATTTGAATCCTAAAGCAGTAAATGGAAATATTAAAATTATTCCAATTGTTAATTTGCCTGCTTTTAAAAATATAAATATGTTTACTTGTCCCATTGACAATAAAAATTTAAATGGATTATTTCCCGGAAGAAAAAATGGTTCTTATAGTGAACAATTAGTCTATCAATTATGTAACGAATTTATAAAGGGGAGTGATTATTACTTGGATTTACATGGGGGTGATTTAGTTGAAAAAGTCATTCCTTTTGTTTATGTGCATCGATCCAATAATGAGGCAATAAACCAAAAATCAAAAGAATTAGCTGAAAATTACGGAACAGAAGACATTTTATTCACTACCTTAAATGGAGAGGCTTATCAAGATAATGGCTTTACCTTTTCTTATGCTTCAGAAAATGGAATTCCTGCCATTCAAACTGAGCAAGGAGGAATTGGTCAAGTAAAAGAAAAAGATGTACTAGGTCATTTTAATGGATTGATTAACGTTTTAAAATATATTGGTTGTATAAAAGGAACGTTTTTGAAAAAAAATAACTTCAATTATTTTAATCAATATGGATATATAAGGGCACAACATGAAGGAATATTTTATCCTCAAAAAAAAGTCAGTGACCAAATTCAGCAAGGGGATATATTGGGAATTATTGAAGATTACTTAGGAAATAAAACAGAAGACGTTAAATCTCCTTTTAGTGGAAAAATTGCAATGTGCAATACAAGCCCTTCTATAAAAAAAGGGGGAACATTATTTGGTGTTTTATTTGACCAAATCTATTAAAAAATAATTACTGATTTTTTTGTAGATTTTGCAGAATTATTGAATTATAATTAGTGCCTTTTGGATTACCAACCAGAATGCTTTTTAAAGAATAGTTTAATTAAGAATAAATTGTAAATATAATTGCATCGGCTAAATAATATAAAAGGGGAAGTATGAATGGTTAAATTTGAAGATATAGATTTGGCTAATGAAAGAATATCTAAATTTATAAAACACACCCCTTTATACCCTTCTACATATTTGAGCAAAATAAGTAACCATCATGTTTATTTAAAATTAGAAAATTTACAAATCACTAATGCATTTAAAGTACGAGGTGCTTCAAACTATATCTTAAAACTTGATCCAACTATTGGAAGAAGAGGATTGATTACAGCATCTTCCGGTAATCACGGTAAAGCTGTGGCTTATGTTGCAGCTCAAATTGGATACCCTGCAAAAGTAGTGGTTCCCACCGATGCTCCCTTGACAAAAGTGAAATCTATTAAGAATTATGGAGCAGATGTTATTTACTGGAAAAAGTTTACTAAAGAACGAGATGAGAAGGCTCAACAATTAGCTAAGGATAATCAATTGACTTTTATTGATTCCGTTGATCATCCTTGGATAATTCAAGGGCAGGGTACGGTTGGTTTGGAAATTATCAAAGATTTACCAGCTGTAGACGCTGTTTTAGTTCCTATTGGCGGGGGAGGACTCATATCCGGTATTTCTATTGCTATTAAAGAAAAAAATCCTAAAGTGAAGGTATATGGAGTAGAACCAACTGGAAGTAACAGTATGACTCTTTCTTTACAAGCTGGTAAAGTAACCGAATTAAAAAAAATAAAAACGATTGCAGATGGATTGCGAAGTAATCATCCTGGAAGACTGGCTTTCACTATTGTAAAAAAATATGTTGACGATATTATTTTGGTAACTGACGAGGAAATTGGACTTGCTTTAAAAACTTTATTATTAGAGGATAAGTTTTTGGCGGAGCCGTCTGGCGTAGCAACCTTAGCTGCTATTTTAGCTGGTAAAGTTCCTTTTGCAGGTAGAAAAGTAGCTGCAGTCGTAAGTGGGGGTAATGTAGACATAAAAAATATTAAAAATTATATTTAAAAAGATGCTTTAATTATTCATTTGTGCTTACTCAAAAAGGATTCTTCTTCTGAAAAGAGAGAGCGAATTCACACTTGTATTTATTTTAGTTGTATTTGTTATATTATAGATTACAGAATGTGTTTTATGATTGTGTAAGGCATGTTATTTAAAGCTATCTTGTTATCTATTTCGAAACCATATTAGAATTTACCTCTTTTTTCATTCCAAGAAAAACCCATTATTTTTATAACTTTCTTTTTTTTTGATAGAAGTGAACATGTTGTTTTTTGGTTTAGTATTATAATTATATTTCTGAATTAAGAAGGCATTATATTTCCTTCAAAAATTACAACTTTGCCAATGGAGTATCAAATAGAATTGCATATTAATCAAATATACTGTATAGTGTATAGTGTATACATAAAAAACAATATTTTTTAATATTACTGAAAAACTATCTAATATGAGAAGGAAATGGAATGGTAAACATAACGAAGATTGAAGGATATGAACTTCTAAGTAAAAAGGTATATCGGATTTTAAAATCTGGCATTATTGACGGTACATTAAAATCGGGAACCAAACTATTAGAAGTAAAAATTGCCGAACAAATGGGTATAAGCAGAACACCCATAAGAGAGGCATTACGGGAATTGGCTGCAAAAGGATTTGTTAAGATGGTTCCGAATCAAGGGATTATTGTCAGTAGCGATTCGATTGAGGATATAAGAGAAGTTATCCAAATTAGAGGTGTCTTAGAGGGTTTAGCGGCACGTTTGGCAGCTACCTTAATGACTAAAGAGCAACTTGATCAATTAGAAATTCTACTTCGAAAAATGGAAATATTTGCCAGGAAAAATAATCCCATGGATTTTGGAGATGTCGATGCTGAATTTCACAATATCATTGTAAATAGCTGTGGTAATCATCGATTGATGCAAATGCGTAAGAACATCACAGAACAAGCTCATCGATATCGTATAAAATCTCTTCATGTTTTCGGAAGATTGACACGTTCAACCGAAGAACACCAAAAGATGTATGATGCTTTAAAGAAAAAAGATTCGGAAAAAGCAGATAAGGCTTGTCAGGAACATATCGAGAATACTTTAAAAAACATTCTAAGTCATGTAACCGAAGAAAAGGATGAAAAAAGCATTAATGCGTGAAATAAAGGCCATTCAAATTAAAGAAAAAATTAAAGATTTATTTCTTGAAGCGAATTTTCACATTAATCCCAGCTTGATGAACCAACTGAAGGTAGCTTCCAAGCAAGAGAATTCCCCCATTGGTCGGAAAGTATTAGATATGATTATCGAGAATAATACAATAGCTTCGATTGAAGAATTATCCATTTGTCAGGATGCCGGAATAGCCGTTGTTTTTGCAGAAGTAGGTCAGGAAATCCATATCATAGATGGTCATTTTATCGATGCGATCAATAAGGGCGTTAGAGAGGCATACGAAGAGGGTTATTTGAGAAAATCAGTGGTTGATGATCCGGTCTTTAAAAGGAATAATACACAAACAAATACCCCTGCAATTATTTATACTGACATTGTATCCGGGGATAGCTTAAAATTTTTGGTGATTCCAAAGGGATTTGGAAGTGAGAACATGAGTGCAATAGCGATGTTGAAACCATCAGATGGAGAGAAGGGAATTATTGATTTTATCGTAGAAACAGTTAGAAAGGCCGGACCTAATCCCTGTCCGCCTACCATTGTCGGAGTAGGTATCGGTAGTTCTATAGATCAAGCAATGGTCATTGCCAAAAAGGCAACGGCTCGAAAAGTTGGAGAGCATAATAAAGATAAAAGATATGCACGTTTAGAGAAAATAATATTACAAAAGATTAATAATTTGGGAATCGGTCCGGCAGGATTAGGAGGTAATACCACTTCTTTAGCAGTACACATTGATTTTTTGCCTACACACATTGCCGGCATGCCGGTAGCTGTCAATATCTGTTGTCATGCTGCTCGACATGCAGAAGGGATAATATAAAAAAGGTTTGTCAATATGTCAGGAATAAAAAAAATATTCACACCCTTAAGAAATGAAATGATTAAGCAATTAAAATCAGGAGATTCTGTCTTAATTAACGGATTTATATATACCGCAAGAGATGCCGCTCATAAAAGATTGATCGAGCTGATTAAGTCTGGGGAAAATTTACCATTTGAAATAAGAGGGCAAGTGATTTATTATGTTGGACCATCTCCGGCAAAACCTGGATATCCTTGTGGTTCGGCAGGACCGACAACTTCCTACAGGATGGATTCCTACACACCTCCTTTATTAGATCTTGGACTAAAAGGGATGATTGGAAAAGGATTTCGATCTCTTGAGGTTATTGAAAGCATGAAAAAAAATAAAGCGATATATTTTGCAGCAGTAGGTGGAGCAGCTGCCTTAATAGCAAAAAGCATTAAAAAATCAGAAGTAATCGCTTATGAAGAATTAGGTCCGGAAGCGATTTTTAGGTTTTATGTAGAAGATTTTCCTGCTATTGTCGTTATTGACGCAGAGGGGAATAATCTATACGAAACAGAGCCTCCAAAATTCAGTAAGTAATTTAAAAGAAAAAAAATGAACTGCAGTACGGATGATCAAATTTTTCGGCTGAGAAAACGTATTTCATTTGATAAAAAGTAAATTTGCCAAAACCCTTAAAAAAATTAAAAAGGAGATTGCTAATGAACATCTACGAAGAAGCGTTGGAATTGCACGAAAAGTATACAGGTAAAATTGAGGTGGTCAGTAAAAGTGAAGTCAAAAACATGCATGACCTGGCAGTGGTCTATACGCCCGGAGTCGCAGAACCTTGCCGAAAGATCCATGAAAAGACTTCAGATGTCTACAAATACACTTCTAAGGGAAACATGGTAGCAGTTGTCTCTGATGGTACAGCCGTTTTAGGATTGGGCGATATCGGGCCGGAAGCTGCCTTGCCGGTCATGGAAGGTAAGGCTGTCCTTTTCAAGCACTTTGCCGGTGTTGATGCTTTTCCCATTTGTCTTGATACCAAAGATCCGGATAAGATCGTAGAAGCCGTCAAGCTCATTGCCCCTTCTTTTGGCGGTATCAATTTGGAGGATATCAGTGCCCCCCGCTGTTTTGAAATCGAAGATAGACTAAAAAAGCTCCTTGATATTCCTGTCTTTCATGATGATCAGCATGGCACGGCTATTGTGGTCCTTTCCGGCCTTATCAATGCTCTGAAAGTTGTGGGTAAAGACATTGATAAAATCAAAGTGGTCGTCAACGGGGCCGGTGCTTCTGCCATCGCTGTGTTAAAGTTTGCCATGTCCGCAGGAGTTAAACATGCTATTCTCTGTGATTCAAAAGGTGTTATCTATGAAGGCAGATCCGATAACATGAATCCGATAAAAGAAGAAATGGCCAAAATTACCAATCGTGACAAGGTAAAAGGAACCCTTGCAGATGCTATCAAAGGAGCCGATGTCTTTTTAGGTCTCTCTGCTGCCGGTGTTTTGAAATCTGAGATGGTCAAAACCATGGCATCTGATGCCATTATCTTTGCGATGGCCAATCCCACTCCTGAAATCATGCCTGATATTGCCAAAGCTGCCGGAGCCCGTATTGTAGCTACCGGTCGTTCCGATTTTCCCAACCAGGTAAACAATTGCCTTGGTTTCCCGGCCATATTCAAAGGGGCTTTAAAGGTCAGGGCCAGTGAGATCAATGAAAAGATGAAGCTGGCTGCTGCTTATGCCCTGGCATCACTCATTTCTGATGAAGAATTGAATGATGAGAATGTTATCGCCGATGCCTTTGATCCACGGGTAGTTGAGAGGGAATCAGAGGCAGTAGCAAAGGCTGCCATTGAAAGTGGTGTGGCGAGGATATAGAGAAAAATAATTCAAGTGAAAAAAATGTATTTTTTACTTGGTTAGCACATATAACAAAAAATTATTTCTTTAAATGTTGTTTAAAGAAATAATTTTTTGTTATATGTGCTAAAAAGCTGGACATTTTTAGTTTCTATGCTTATAATAAACATATTAATATAATAATATACATATAAAAACATAATACTGTATATATTATTATGTATAAATAATTTAATAGTACTTTAAGCTGGTTGAAAGTGACAGGAGAGACTTTTTCTTTGATTGAAATAGAGGAAAAGAGCCGAAGAGGAAAGATGCAAAAGCATTTAAACTTTCAGGCAAAGGGACTGTCACCGGACAGAACTCTGGAGAGCTTTATATAAAAAGCACCGACGGGGCAATTCTTGAGTGTTAAGAGAACCCATACAGAGTTAGCAAAAAACAATTGACTAAATACTTGGGAAGAATCTTTCAGGTAAAAAGACAGAGCAATAGGATAATATACTTATTTATTGCTCTGTCTTTTTTATTTTGCAAAATTAAAAGATGAAAGATTCTGTGATTATATGTTCTCAGTACTTGTTAAACAATATCATCCTGGAGAGAAAATTTTCAAGGAGGTGATGACTATATTTTAATTCTGCATATCCCGGTTTTAGTATAAGTAAAATGAAAGAATAAAAAGGAGAAAAAATGAGAAAAATATCTTTAGTTTTTATTGTTACATTAGTAACCATTTTTTTGTTGACTAGTTTTACTTTTGCCGCCCCAAAACATATTTTAAAATTAGGACATATCGCTGATCCTGCTAAACCCTATGCCATTGCTGCAGAAAAATTTGCCGAGTTAGTCAATGAAAAAACAAATGGTGATGTAGAAATTCAGATTTTCCCCAGCAGTCAATTAGGGAATCAAAGAGATTTAATTGAAGGTTTGATTTTTGGGACATTAGATATGACACTGACAAGTACTGCAGTGTTAGGAAATTTCCTTCCTAAAATTGCCATATTTGATTTGCCCTTCTTGTTCAGGGACACAAATCATGCCTACAAAGCTCTCGACACCATCGGCATGGAAATCGGGAAAGAATTGGAACCAAAAGGATTGAAATTATTAGCTTATTTTGAAAATGGCATTCGACATCTCACCAATAATGTAAGACCTGTGAAAAAGCCGGAAGATATGAAGGGTTTAAAGATAAGGGTAATGGAACAGAAGATTTACATTGAAATGATGAAAGCATTGGGTGCAAATCCTACGCCTATGGCTTTTGGAGAATTATTCACTGCGATGCAACAGGGAACTGTAGACGGGCAGGAAAACCCTGTATCCCATATTTGGACGAAAAGGTTTTTTGAAGTGCAAAAATATATTTCATTGACCGGGCATGTTTATGCTGCCGAACCATTATTGGTTAGTATGATCACCTGGAATAAATTACCAGTCGATGTTCAAGAAGCAATTATGCTGAGCGCTGCTGAAGCGACGAGCTGGCATCGTGCCCAGTGTGTTGCATCAGATGAAGATATGTGGGAAAAGGTCATTGCCAGTGGCTTAACAGAAGTGATAGAAGTAGATAAAGAACCGTTTAGATTGGCGACTGCAGGCGTATGGGCACTGTTTGAAGATCAAGTTGGGAAAGAAAATATGGATGCCATTGTCAATTTAAAATAGAACGTTAATTTGGCATGTGTGGATAAGGGATAAAAATATCCCTTATCCACTAAATTTTAATGAGGAGATGAGCGGTTTTGAGAAAATTTCTGGATAATATAAATAAGTGTTTGCATTGGGCTTCAATCGTTTCAATTACTATTATGCTATTTGTTATTTTTTTACAGGTCATTTTTAGATATGTTTTGCATAATTCTTTAACTTTTTCAGAAGAATTAGCCAGGTATCTTTTTGTGTGGACAGTATTTCTCGGATCAGCAGTCGTTGCTAAAGACAATGGTCATATTATTGTTGGGGCTTTAACTCAACGATTTACCGGTATTACTTCCAAATACGTGCAAATTTTAGCATACATTGCTACAATGACGTTTGTTGCAATTTTATTTTTTCAAGGGATTAAAATGATGAGATTGGTTTCTTTTCAACATTCACCTGCACTTGGCATTTCAATGTCGTATGTATATTTAGCCATACCTGTGTCGATGTTTGTGATGTTTCTTAACATTTTAATACTGGCATTGGACGTTTTGCGTGCAAAAGAGTAGATTCAAAAAATGAGTAAATCGAGGTGAGACAAAAATGTTATTATGGTTAATTTTTGGCAGTTTTATTGCCTTATTGGCAATTGGTTCCCCGGTTGGTGTGGCATTGGGATTGTCTTCGGCAATCGTGGTTTATTCTATTTTAAAAATCCCCTTAATTGTGGTAGCTCAAAGGATGTTCACCGCAGTGGATTCATTTTCCTTTATGGCGGTACCCTTTTTTATGTTAGCAGGGGCATTTATGTCATCAGGGGGGGTTACTAAAAGATTGGTCAATTTTGCCAATAACCTGGTCGGATTTATTAGTGGTGGGTTGGCCTTGGTTGTTGCCGTATCAGGTATGTTTTTTGCAGCCATTTCCGGTTCGTCGGCTGCAACTACGGCAGCAATCGGATCCAGTATGATTGATGAAATGGTAAAAAAAGGCTATAAAAAAGATTTTGCAGCTGCAGTTGTTGCATCAGGTGGAACTGTTGGCATTGTAATCCCTCCAAGCATTACCATGGTTGTTTATGGGGTTATTGCAGGTGTATCTATCGGTGATTTATTTTTAGGCGGTTTTTTACCGGGAATAATTATGGGGATTTCTATGTGTGTCGTGAGTTATATTATTTGCCGTAAAGCCGGACTTAAAGGAGAAGGGCGCATCTCCATTATCAATATATTGAAATCATTCAGAGATAGTTTTTTTGCTCTTATGATGCCGGTTATTATTATTGGTGGAATATATGGAGGCATATTTACCCCGACTGAAGCTGCGGCAGTTGCGGCAGTCTATGGATTATTTATTGGATTTTTTGTTTATAGGGAATTAAAAATTAAAGATATTCCAGCAGTTATATCCAAAGCTGCAGTTAGCACAACAATTATCATGTTTATCGTAGGTGCAGCGAATCTTTTCGGATGGATTTTAACTAATGCGCAGGTACCTCATAAAATTGGTGTCATGTTTGCTTCGATCAGTGATAGCCCCATTGTTTTTCTTATGTTGGTTAATGTATTATTGTTATTTATCGGTACGCTTATTAATGCATCGGCTGCTGTCGTTATATTAACACCTATTTTATTACCTGTGGCTATATCAATGGGAATAGATCCTGTATTTTTTGGTGTTTTAGTGGTAGTAAATTTGGCGATTGGTTGCATTACCCCGCCAGTTGGATTGGATCTTTTTGTTGTAACTGCAATTACCAAAGTACCCATTGAAAGAATAACCAAGGCAATTCTCCCTTATCTGCTGGTTTTATTAGTAGATCTGGTTGTCATTACCTATTTCCCTCAAATTATATTATTTATCCCTAATTTACTGGGAAGATAAAATATTAATTCTTATTAGAGGCTAAATGGCTCATGCACCTATATTACGGACAAAGAGAAATACATATTCCCTTAGATAGTAAACATCTCATAAAGGTCCTCAATGCCAAAAAGCAAATACCCTTACGCTACCCTGAAGCTAGATTGAAGAAATTATTGGAACACCCGATAAACAGTCTTTCCCTTTCTCAACTGCTAGAGAAAAAGCAGTCAAAAAAGGTTTTGGTTATTGTCAATGATATTACCCGGCCCACCCCTTATAACCTGATACTGTCTTCACTTTTAGAAGCATTGCACCAAAGCGGTATCAAAAAAAGCAAATTCGTTTTATCATTACCACCGGAGTCATTGTGCCCCATTACTTTGCCGGTTTCTCCGGAGGAAGAAAATCCATCCTTCCCGGTATCTGTGGCAGGACGACCATCGAGACCAATCATGCCAATATGGTTCACTCCGATGCCCGGGCCGGGAACCTAAAAGGTCATCCGGTCCATAAAGAGATGATGGAAGCTGCCGAGAAGGTCGGGGTTGATTTGAATATCAATGTCATCACTGATGGACATTACTGCATCATCGAGATCGTTGCCGGTGAATTGTCATCTTCCTGGAAAAAGGAGTGGAAATTTGTGAAAAAATCTATCTTTGTCCCATCACCTGCAAAGCCGATGTGGTCATTGTCAGTACCGGCGGTTATCCCAAGGATATCAATATTTACCAGGCTCAAAAAGCATTGGACAATGCCTATCAGGCAGTCAAACCCAAAGGTACTATTATTCTCCTTGCCGAATGTCCGGAAGGTTATGGTGAGCCCACTTTTGAAAGATGGATCGAAGAAGCTGATTTTATTGATGATATTATCAAACGTCTGAATAAAAAATTTGTCTTGGGTGGTCATAAGGCCTTTGGAATAGCCCGAGTGGCCAAAGAGGTGGATATTCTAGTTGTTTCCTCTTTACTTTCAGAGAAGGTTCGTAAATTATTCTGTATTACCGTGGGGGATATTAACCAAGCCTTGGATTATGCAAGAGCGAAACATGGTGATAATTTTAAGGCCTATCTATTACCTATTGCCCATGGGGAATAATGTACTGCCGCAAATGTGTTAGCATCTTGAGTTCTTTTGGAAATTTAAAGAGCGATCACTGTTTATTTGGAATAACAAATTTGTTAATAAAATAGTTAGAAAATGATTCTCCTTCAACTGAAATGAAAATATTTAAATACATCATTTTCTTGCTTAATATTATATCTACTTTTCCCGATTCTAAAAAATAACCCTTTTACTAAATCCATTCCAATGTTTTTCTTCTATGAGAAGAAATATTGAAACTAAAGTAAGATAAAAATTAAATTAAAAAAACTTGATATTTTTTAATAACTAGTATAATGTAATAATAAGACTATTAAATGTATAATGTATACCATATCATAAGTATCATCAGGAAGTAATAAATGAAGGATATTTTAAAGATAAAAGGTTACGAATTACTGAGTCAAAAAGTGTATCAGGTCATAAAAAAAGAAATTGTTTATGGCATGTTAGAACCTGGTACAAAACTATCAGAAAATAAGCTCGCCCAAGATATGCAAGTCAGCAGAACTCCCATCAGAGAAGCCATTCGAAAATTAACAGCACAAGGACTAATTAAAACTTCCCCTAATAAAAAAATGACTGTATCGGAATTTTCCCTCATTGACATGAAAGAAGTATTACAGGTACGCGGAGCATTGGAAGGCTTGGCGGCCGGGGTAACTGCCTTTAAAATCAACAAAGAAGAGATAAATGATTTAGAAAAGAATGTTGAAAAGATGAATCAATGTTTGAGAAAAAAAAACTTATCAGCTTATTGTGAGCTGGACGATCAATTTCACGATATCATATTAAATGTCTGCGGAAATAAATGGATTATTAAAATGCGTAACAATTTAAGCAATTTTATCTATCGGTATAGATTTAAGTCACTCAGTGTTCCTGGAAGGCTCAATCAATCATTGGAAGAACATCAGGCAATTATGGGGGCTTTGAAAAATCATAATTCAGAAGAAGCAAACCGACTAAGTAAGTTGCATATGGAAAATACTGTTATTAATATCCTAAAGAATGTCGAGCAATAGTTAAAGGTTATTCAAAACTAAACATTTTTGATGTACATTGAAACATTCTATACAGGGAGAGATCATGTTAAGCCCAAAAAAGCTCAAGAAATAATTTTCTTTGCTTCGCTAAATCCCATTTATGAAATTAGGATCAATGCAAAGAATATCGAGGGGGTGATATTAAAATTTTATTAATAAGAAGGTAGATTTAGCTTTATTAAATAAAAAATGAAAAGGAGTAAAATATGTTTAATAAGAAAACATTATGTTTAGTATTAGTATTTTCTATGGTTCTGATGTTTGGTATTTTAAGTGTAAATGCCGAAAGCGTTACTTTAAAACTTGGAAACAAGGAAGCAGATATTCATCATGAAAGTATAGCGCTAAAAAGATTTGCCGAACTGGTTGAAGAAAAAACAAATGGTGAAGTGAAGGTCAATAATTTTTACAATGAAGCATTGGGAAAACCGAATGTTCAATTGGAAAATGTAATTCAGGGTGTTCAAGATATTTATGTAGTCGGTTACTACGTAATGGAAAAATATGTTCCGGATTTTAAATTGACTGAATTACTATATTATTTTAAAAATAGAGAACATTTTGAAAATTTCCTGAAAAGTGACATTGTAGCAGGATTCGAGAAAGAGCTTTTAGAAAAAACCGGCATGAGAGTTATTAGCACTGCGCGTAACTGGTGGTTAGGGCCTTATCGTGCCATGTGCTCAAAAGAACCGGTTCTTACCGTAGAAGATATTGATGGCTTAAGACTCCGTGCCCCGGATTCAAAGACGGTTATCAGAATATGGCAGGGATTAGATGCTAACGTTACAGTGGTTCCATGGTCAGAAGTATACCTGGCATTAAGTCAAGGTTTGGTGGATGCAGCTACCGGTACCATTATGGATATGTCTTATGAGAAATTTTACGAAGTCGCACCGCATATTACTACAACTAATTCGAAATTCCAGCAAGCTTGCATATTGATGAACAATGCTAAATTTGAAAGCTTAACAGAAGAACAACAACAGGCAATCCTTGAGGCAGCAGAGGAAGCAGGCGATTATTGTACAGAATTATTGTACGCAGAATTGGATGATAAATTGGCTGATATGGAAGCGAAAGGTGCTATTTTTCATGAAGTTGACCTTTCTCCATGGCAGGAAAAAGCAAGAAAAGTTCTCTTGGAAATGGAAGCAGAAGGATTTATTACAAAAGGCTTGATGGAAGAAGTAGATAAACTGGCACCCTAACTTAATATTTTAAAAATAAGTTAATCAAATACAATCTGGGTGCTTATTCTATACTTGAATGAGCACCTAGATTGTATTATTAGACTTTTTTGGAATTGTTATAACATATAAATTGCATGTAGCCTGAAGGAGAAAAATGTTTTGAAAAATAAATTACTGATTTTTAATGAATTAGCACGCTATTGCGAAAAACTTTTCACTGCTCTAATTATTATCATGGGTTTTTGCTTGGTAGGAATAAATTCAGTACAGATAGTAATTAGAGGATTTTTTGAAAGTTCTTTTTTATGGGTGTTAGAATTATCAGAATTTTTAGGAATTTGGATTGTGCTTTTCGGAGCCTCAATTATGTTTTTAAGAAACACGGAGGTGAAAGTTACCGTCATAGTCAATTCTTTTCCGAGAACACTAAGAAAGGCAATTGAAGTTGTCGTAAGTTTGTTGGGTATTGTTTTTGCAATCTTCATGATTTGGGGAAATATGAATTATCAGAAATATGTAGGAGTTATTCAGCCGGATTACCTTCCTTTTTCTTTTCGGGTGCATACATTCCCCATTTATATTCTTGGAGCCACGATGATCTATAATTGCCTTTATATAATGTTTAGGTCAAAGGAAGAGGCGGACAAGGAGGAGATGTTACTAGAATGATATCATTATTATTGATTATTTCGCTATTAACTTTAATTGTATCCAAGACACCCATATCAATTGCAATGGGGTTAGCTAGTCTTTTTGCAGCCTGGGCAGGGGGTTACCCGATTCATTTAATACCTCAGGGAGTCTTTAATGGTGCAGTGACTTGGAGTTTGTTAGCTGTTCCGTTTTTCATTATTGCCGGTAATCTAATGAATGAATTTGGGATAGCGGAACGTATATTTAGTTTTATGAATGCTGTGGTTGGTCATGTAAGAGGCGGATTAGCACATGTAAATGTCTTATGTTCGATGGTTTTTGCAGGTATTTCCGGTTCTGCCACAGCAGACTGTGCAGGATTAGGTCCTATTGAATTAAAAGCAATGGATAGTGCAGGGTATGACCCTGGATTAAGTGCGGGGATCACTTTAGCTTCTTCTACCATAGGTCCCATTATCCCTCCAAGCGTTTCTTTTATTATCTATGCGGTTATTTCCGGGACTTCGGTGGCAAAAATGTTTGTTGCGGGAATCGTACCGGGTGTGCTTGCAGGTGTTACCTTAATGATAACTAATTACCTTATCTGCTTGAAAAGTCCTGATAAATTACCTAGAAAACCCAGAAAATCTTTAATAGAGATATTCAAAAGCTTTTATATGGCAATTTTTGCATTGATTGCACCTCTTATTATCCTGTTTGGCATGATAAGTGGTTTGGTAAGTCCTACTGAAGCTGGAATTGTAGCAATACTTTATTCACTTTTTCTGGGTGTTTTTTATCGAACATTTAGTTTTTCTAAAATTGTTAAAGTTATGGAAAGCTCTATGTTGACCTCGGCCCATAGCTTGATCTTAGTTGGTCTGGCAACCACCATGAGCAATATAATGACTTTTGAGAGAACGCCCTATATGATTGCTCAATTTATTATGAACATTACAAGTAATAAAATAATAATTCTATTACTTATAGATTTATTATTGTTGATTGTGGGATGCATTATGACCGGAATTAGTTCAATGGTTCTTTTGGCACCTATCTTTATTCCCTTGATGAGGGAATTAGGCGTAGACTTGATACAATTTGGCGTCATCATGGGATTTGGAACAGTAATCGGTATCACAACACCACCAGTAGGAGTAGGGCTTTTTATCATTTCCGATATTGCGAAACAGACAGTAGAAAGAGTTGCTAGGGGTGTATTGGTATACTTGCCGGCATTAATCATCACTTTTCTTTTAATTACTTTTATTCCGTTCTTAACGACTTGGTTGCCATCAGTAGTGATGCCGAATCGGTAAATATTTTAATATTAAAAGAAATTATTAAAAAAATGTTAATGAAATAGGAGGAGTACATTCATTATGAAAAAAAAGATTGCAATTATGGGAGCAGGAAATGGTGGCTACGCAATGGCTGCAGATTTATCTATGGTAGGATATGAAGTTAATTTGTATGAATACCCGGCTTTTGCTGATAATCTTAAACCGATTATTGAAGAAGGTGGGATTGAAATTATATCCCGCACCCCAGCAGGGAAAGAACTTGAATTACCCGCTGGGGGAAAAACTGGTTTTGTTAAAATCAAAGGAAAGGTAACTTCAAATGCACGGGAAGCAATTGAAGATACTGAGATTATTATGCTGGTTGTTCCTGCATTTGGAAGAGAAAGTTTTATTAGAGATTTCGCTTCTTATTTGGAAAATGGACAAATCATTGTGGTATGGCCAGGATATTTTGGTGCCCTTCAGTGTGCCAAACTGTTAAAAGATTTGGATATTAACAAAAAAGTAAGTATCGCTGAAACAGAGAGTTTGATTTATAATTGTACTAAACTGGGTGGAAATAAAATTTACAATAAAGGTAATAAAGATAATTTATTTGTATCGGTTCTGCCTGGAACTGATAAACAAGAAGTATTCCAAAAATTAAAAAAAATCTATCCTCAATTTAAATTATCTGAGAATGTGTTGCAGACTACTTTAGCAAATGGAAATCCTTCGTTGCATCCCCAGTCAGTTTTATTGAATCTTTACAGGGTAGAAAGGAAGTTTTACCCCTTTGACGAAAAATTGAATAAACCGGTGGAAAAAGCATATGATGTCACACCGGGAATGGCACGTGTTATGGAGGCAGTAGACAGAGAAAAGGTTGCCATTGGAGAAAAATTAGGGATTAAAGTTCCTTCTATAAAAACACAGATTGAAGCATTTTATGGAGCTAAAGGCAGTAATCTTTATGAAACCCTTCTTAATTGTTACGCTTATGAGGTGCAAGGTGCCCCTACGACTATAGAAGATAGATATGTTACCGAAGATGTACCATATGGTTTGGTATCATATGCCCTTTTAGGTGAGCAGATTGGTGTGCCGGTCGATAACTTGAAAGCAATGGCCTATATAGGTTGCGCAGTTACCGGTAAAGATTTTTGGAACGAAGGCATGAATATGGAAAAAGCTGGATTAGCGGGCATGTCTATTGAGCAGATCAAAGCGTGTATTTAATGATAAATCTATGAAAATTATTGAAGCGAATAAAATAACCAAGGAGGTTATCGGTGCATGCGAGTCACAATTCAAAATGCTAACATTGTCATACCACACAAGGATTTAATCCTGAAACAGTCCTCAATTATAGTTGAAAATGGGTTAATTATAAAAATTGCAGAAGGTGTAAGGTATTCTTATGACCCGGCATCAAATAGCATTATTGATGCCAAAGGAGGATTCTTGATTCCGGGGATTATTAATCATCATGCGCATGGTGTATCCTTGGGCCCCTTATTTTCTGCCGGCAACCCTGCTCCGCCTATGGAGTTGATTTTTAACAATTTAAATAAACATTTACTTCACGGAACAACTACTCTTTTAAATGAAGATGGTTTTGCTACAATAGAAGAAACTGAAATCATGAACAAGTTACACCCGATAAAAATTAAAGCTGCCACTTCCCATACCCCTTTGAATGTCGAAGCATCTGAGATCACTGATGGAACAGGTTTGAATGAGTTTCATAAAAAACTAACTGTTAAAGAAATGTTAATAAACGGAGCAGTTGCATTAGGGGAAATAGGTGGAGGAGATACTCTGGGAGGCGGAGGCGCCTGTTATAATCTTCTGCCAAGAACCATTGAAGCAAAGACGGGCAAAAGAATTAATCCTGCAGGTGCTGAAAAATTAATGTGGGCTGTTTTAGGGAGATATATTGACAAAAGGGCGACTGATTGTGAAAAAGTAGATATGGTTTTGGATGAAATCGGATTGAAAGGATTGCTTTCCACTGACGAGGCTATTGATATTATCTTGAAAGATGTCTATGCACCTGTTGAAACCGGTAGGGAAGGCATTAGAGAAGCAGCTGAACTAGCCATTAAATACGATATGCCAATTGTTATTCATAATGCTGCCGGATGCAAAGAGGCAGTTTTTGAAGTTGCTGAAAAATTAGGTTCAAGATTGATTGCTGCGCATTCAAGTCATCCAAGTTTTACAATAGATGAAATTGAGGATAATATCAAACGCTTAAGAAGTTATGGAGCTTTTATAGATATCTGTAATGGGGATTATTTTGGTGCAAAAAATCTCTGTCCTCCTGCCTATCTAAACGTAGCTTATGATCTTCTGAAAAAAGGATTAGTTGATTTGATTTCAACCGATTTTATGGCGGGAAACTGGGATCCAATTATTTTATTTATTGAGAAAGCAGTCAATAACAAAGCAATTACACTGCCAAAAGCACTGGCGATGACTTCATGTAACGTTGCGAAAGCAATTCCCGGCTTAGTGACGAATACTGGATTAATTGAGGAAGGAAAAGCCGCTGATCTGGTCGTTCTGGATCCTGGTACTATTTCAAAGGTAAAGCATGTTCTCATTGATGGGGTTCCGGTTGTCATGAACGGTCAAATTAAAGCACCCAGTGCAAATTGGGTGTGGTATTAAAAAATATTTGATGAATATATTATTTAATTTATTAATAATTAAAAATATAAATAGAGGAGAATACAACTTATGTCAAAGAAAATTGCAGTATTAGGAGCTGGTAATGGCGGTTATGTCATGGCTGCTGATTTATCAATGGTAGGACACAAAGTAAATCTTTACGAATTACCGGAATATGCAGAATATAATTTAAATCCGATTATCGAAAGAGGCGGCATTGAAGTTATTTCCCAAGATACTTCCGGTAATGAGATTATACTTTCTGCTGGTGGAAGAAGTGGTTTTACCAAAATTTCCGGAGAAGTGGGTGCAGATATTCAAAAAGCAATAACTGGTGTTGATATTATCATGCTGGTAGTTCCGGGATTTGTGCGGGAAAAATTTATAAGGGCTTTTGCTCCTTATCTGGAAGATGGTCAAATTATTTTAATCTGGCCGGGTTATTTTGGTGCGCTCCAATGTGCAAAATTGTTAAAGGATTTGGGGATAGAAAAGAATGTTGCTATTGCTGAGACAGAAAGTTTGATATATAACTGTACTAAATTAGGAAATGCGAAAGTGAGAAATAAAGGTCAAAAAGAAAAGATGTTGGTCTCTGTATTTCCGGCCAATAAAAAAGAAGCTACCTTTAAGGAGCTCCAAAAAATATATCCTCAATTTTTACCGGCAACGAATGTGCTTGAAACTACCTTAGTCAATGTAAATCCGCCATTACATCCTCAGTCGGTATTATTGAATCTTTATAGAGTGGAAAGAAAATTTTATCCCTTTGATGAAAAATTAAATAAACCGGTAGAAAAGGCATATGATGTTACACCAGGAATGGCACGTGTTATGGAATCGGTTGATACGGAAAGAGTGAAAATTGGTGAGAAATTAGGTTTAAAACTGAATAGTTTACAGAAAACTTTAGGGATATTTTACGGTGCTACAGGAAAAGACTTGTATGAGACCATCTCAACCTGCTATGCATATCAAGTACAAGGAGCGCCAACTTCTCTTGAAGACAGGTATGTTACCGAAGATGTTCCTTATGGATTGGTGCCCTATACATTGCTGGGAGAGCAGATTGGTATACCAGTAAATACTATCAGAGCAATGGCGACTATAGGGTGCTCTGCAACCGGACGCGATTTTTGGAAGGAAGGTTTGAATATGGAATCAGTAGGTCTTAAAGGAAAAAGTGCAAAGGAAATATTGGAATTTCTAGGATAATATTATAAGAAAATAATCTTAGCTGAGTTGGCACTCTTAAAAAAAGATGCTGGCTCAGCTTGCTATCACAAAGTGAATATTAATCCTTTTAAATACAATAAAAAATGGAGAAGTCAAATGGAAAAGCGTTTGCAATACATGACTTGGCAAGATGCAAAAGAAACCTTTAAAACAGTAAAAATGGCAATTATACCAACAGGAAGCACAGAGCAACATGGTCCACACTTACCTCTGGGAACAGATTATTTGATTGCTGAATATCTTGCAAAAAGGGTGGCAGAACAAATTAACGCAGTAGTAACTCCTGTTATTCCTGTCGGTTTTGCTCAGTACCATAAAAGTTTTGAAGGAACTTTGTCAGTTGACTCTGGTATCCTTGCATCCTATTATCAAGGAATTGTAGATAGTTTAATATCTTATGGTATAACGCATATAATGTTTATAAATGGTCATGGCGGAAATATGTCGACTTTAGGAAATGTATGTTGCCATCTAAGAAATCAAGGCATAACTGCAGCTTATTTACAGTGGTTTTGCATTGCCGGTCAATTGAATAAGGAGTGGGGAGAAATAGCACATGGAGATATAATTGAGACATCGTTAGTCATGTTAATTTCTCCAGATAGTGTCAAATTAGACAGA
>Ga0272442_10003791_pt1 | contig 21035 bp, 13 predicted proteins | sample SSMForm2O_FD_200262 | JGI IMG/M metagenome (GOLD analysis project Ga0272442, IMG submission 200262) | Marine sediment archaeal communities from Little Sippewissett salt marsh, Falmouth, MA, United States - SSM-Form-2O | ecosystem: Environmental > Aquatic > Marine > Wetlands > Sediment ... | reverse complement strand
GAATAATTTCCTGCTTGAGTTCCGCAATAATTTTATCTTTTTCGTCCATGCCCCTTGTTTACAAAGTTATCCACAAGGGCGCAAGACATTTTTGTCACTTTTTCAAATAATTTTGTGAACGGTTACTAGTATTTTATTGATAAAAACCATATTCGTAGGCGGCGTCGTACATGGCCACGATGTTTTGCGGGGGTACGCCGGCCTGGATGTTGTGGACGTTGTTAAAGACATAGCCGCCGCCGGGTTTTAAGGCTTCGATGTTTTGGCGGACGTGCTGGGTGATTTCTTCAGGAGTGGCGAAGGGGAGAACATGTTGGGAGTCGCAGGCGCCGCCCCAAAAGACCAGTTGTTTACCAAAGTTTTGTTTGAGCTGGGCGGGGTCCATACCGTCGGCGCTGATTTGCACGGGATTGAGGATGTCGATACCGTTATCGATCAGGTCGGGAATCAATGATTGGCAGCCGCCGCAGGTATGGTACCAGATTTTGGCCTTAGTAAGGGAATGGATGTGCTGCACGAGTTGTTTTTGACGGGGTTTGACGATGCTGCGATAAAATTTGGGTGAGAAGAGCGGGCCGTGCTGGCCTGCAAGGTCGTCGCCGATCATGATCACATACACAATGTCGCCGATCTCGGCCAAGAAGCCGGTGTAATAATCCAGCCAGTATTTCAAGGTGTGATCGAGGAGAGTTTCGCAAAACTGGGGATTTTCAATGGTGTCGGTGAACCATTTTTCCAGGCCGCGGAGATACCAGCAGTATTCATAGACGACGCCGCCGATGCCGGTGGAAAGGGCATAAGGGGTTTCCTTTTGAAGTTGCAGAGCAGCTTCCCGGACGCCGGTGAAACGAGTGGGGTCGTTGCCAACGGGGAAGGGATAATCGGCGAGGTCATCAATGGTAGCGTCGGCTAAGGGATGATGAGAGATGTCCATGTATAGCTGCTGGTCGTCGGGCATGGACCAGACGACGCCGAACTCATCCTTTAGATCGTGCCAGAGTCGGCCCTGGCGGGTGTTTTGTTCGATGCCGCCGGTGAAGCTGTCCGGGCCGTGCGAACAAATATAGCGGATGTCCGCATGGAAGCGCTGCAAAAGTTCTTCACAGGGCTGGGCTAACTGCTGGACAGGATCGAGAATTTTCACCTCATCCTTAATGCCCAAATGCTGGATTAGGGTTTCGTAGGCTTTTTTATGGATGCCGGTTTGAAAGCCGCCCAGGTCGATGGGGATTCGGTCGGGCGTTTCATGGTTGAGGGCCTTTTGCACTCGCTGCCGGGAGGTGAGAGTTTCTTTCATAATGAATGACCTCGTTTATGTTTATGTTTAAAGGTGCAATAATAACATAAGGGCTAATTATAAATAGATTTCTCGCTGGTGCAATTTATTTATTACCCTGAGCAGTGCTTGTCTTAAGACAGGTTGACTTGAATGGGCCTGCGATTTATATTGAGAGGGCCTGTTTGAGGTGCTATGTGACATCAAAAGGCTTTATCTCCGGTAACTACAGAAAAGGTAAAGGATAGCTATGAAAAGTAGAAATTGTGCGGTGATGGCGGTCGGTATTTGCCTGGGACTGAGTTTAGGTTTGTGGGCAGAGTCTCAAGATGGTGCCGCCTCTAAAGAGAAAAAGGGTGATACCAAAACGACAGATAATGTGGTGGCGAAGCTCATCGAGGAGGTGCCCGCGGATTTTCCGCGGTTTGAATTCAGCGGTAATAATGAACAAGCGGATTTGCTGAGTCATTATTTATGGTATCACTTTCATCATCGCCTGGGGGTGGGGCCGGTTCTTTTTAATAAGGAGTATTTAACGGTAGCGGATATGTGGTTGGGTAATGCGTACTATAAGGATACAAAAGAGCGCATACAGGATCATTATCGGGAACTGTTTTTGAAAATGCAATTGGATCAGGAAGGATATGTATTAACCAATCAGCACTTTTCTCATGCGCATGATCATGGATGGCCCTTCCCGGCATGGACGCATTCGGATTATAAGCAGGAGCGGGTGAAGGGCAAGGCGGTGGGGTGGCATTTTCAGAAGCTGGAAGAGGTGCCGCACTGGGTGGGAAACAGTTTGCGGAGTTGGAAAGCAGAGGAATATGTGGGGGAGCAGGCCGCGGCGAAGTGGGAGTTGGAGAATGTGAAGTCACTGGGGATAAAGAATAAGCGTTGGTATCTGGAAGCGACAGGGGATGCGCCGACGATTATCACGCCCCAGGGGTATGCACTCGATGCCTTTAATGCACCCTATCTGCAACTACGCTGGAAGCGGTCGGGGGAGCCCAAGGATCACTATATGCCTTATGTGGAATGGCTGCGGGAAGAGGATGAGAAGTTTCAGGCAGAGCGGCGGGTATATTTTTATCCGGAGAAAACGCCTTTGTCGGGTGAGTATTTGCACTCGATCATGACCATGTATCGTCATCCCTTATGGAAGGGAAGGATTAAGCGTTTGCGAATTTGTCTGGCCCCGGGGGAGTCGGAGGTTAAGTTCGAGATTGATTCTTTTTTTACGGTATATGATACGCGGCATACGATCAACAATCCGATATTCATCCTGGCGAACTGTAATTATTTCGGCTGGATGGGGGATCTGGACTTTTTGCGGAATAATATCGATCGCATGCGGATGGCGCTGCGCTATCAACAAACGGTGATGGGAGGGCTGAAATATAATCGAATTCGTGATTCCTGGCCCGGTCATGACGGGTTAACAGGATTTCATAAGGAAGAAAAAAAGAATCCAACTATCTATTCCGGACATGGGATTGGTAGTAACTACTGGGATGTTTTGCCTTTCGGCTGGGATGATTTTTATGCGACGTATCAGTATTACGCGGCGACGGAGGCGATGGCCGATCTGGAGGAAGCGATTGAAAAACATCCGGGCTGGGATATGCCGCTGGGGGTGCTAAAGATGAATCCGGGGCGACTGCGGGAACATGCCCGAGAGGTTAAAGATGAGGCAAATAAACTTTTCTGGAATGAGAAAACGGGGCGTTTTAAGGCCTGTATAGATAAAAAAGGTAAGGGGCATGACTATGGTTTTACCTTTTTGAATCTGGATGCGATCTGGTACGGGATTGCCAATGATGAACACGCACGAGCGATCATGGACTGGATTGACGGTAAACGGATCGTTGAGACTGACACGGCCAAAGGAAAGGATATTTATCGGTGGCGGTTTGGGCCGCGAGCGACAACGCTGAGAAATGTAGAATGGTATGGGCAAGTGTGGTATGGTCCGGAGGGCGTACCGTGGGGAGGACAGGTGCAGGATGGGGGGGCGGTATTGGGATTCAGCTTCTATGATCTGTGGGCGCGGTTAAAGATTTTGGGGCCGGATAATGCGTGGGGGAGACTTAAGGAGATTCTGGCGTGGGAAAAAGAAGTACATGGCGAAGGTGGCTATCGTAAATATTATGAGGGGGGCAAGCGGGGTACGACGCTGCAGGGCAGCGGCCAGGCGGGAGGATTGGGAATCGACAAGGAGTTTTTCGAGAGCAGTTTGATACCTGCCATTGTAGTGTTTGGCTTTCTGGGACTGGATGCGCAGGGTTTTGATAGCCTGGCGATTCGTCCGCAGCTGCCGAGTAGTTGTCCGCAAATGAAGGTTAGTAATATTATGTATCGTAATGTTCGGATGGATATTCAGGTATCTGACAAGAAAGTTGTATTGCAAATCAAGGATAAACCGGTTAAAGATTTAAGAATAGCTTTCGAAGGGCTATGGCAGCAGGAAGATACGCACAAGGAAGATACGGTTTTTTCAATTTCGGACAAAGGGAGCTATTGTTTTATAAAGCGGTAGCAAGCCTGACTATAATTAGTTGGAGAAAATTTTAATCACAACGAGAAAGGGACAGTTATGAAGCGGGTTTGGATATATGGCGTGGGAGTGATTTTGCTTGCGGTTTATCTGTTACCCGTGTGCGCAGAGGAGGCGCAGAAGGTTAAGCTGCCGGAGAATATTAAAGTGGTATTGGAGCATACCAAGGAGTTGCAGTGGGCCAGGGGGAAGCGGTTGCCACTTTATGTCTGGCCGATCATGCAGCAATTGGGCGGGCTGGATGATGGGCAGGCGGAAAAGGTGGTCAGAGAGTTGGACGGGAGGGGAATCGGGATGGTGGCGAGTTGGAATTTTGGCAATAAGGAGAAAACCTTGGCGGAGTCAGTGCGGATCGGGAGGATCCAGCAGAAGCTGGGGCTGCGGGTGAATGTCAACGCCAACGCCTGTATGTATTCTTTTTTTAACGGTGATGAAAGGACGTTCCATATTGATGATAAAGGAAATACGTTTTACGATGACTCATTCTCGGCGGGGCGAAAGATGGGATGTCCCTTTGCAGTGAAGTTTCGGTATCCGGTTGTTAAGGGGCAGGTAGAGTATTTTTTGCGGGGTTATAAAGAGGCTGGGATCGGGATAGATTTTATTTTTGCCGACTGGGAGATTGACGGGCCGATTGAATGGAACGGGGCCTGGGAGCATTCGCGTCGCTGTCAGCGCTGCCGGGAGAATATCAAAAATATCGAAGACTTCCGGGAATTTCAAAAGCAGTTACGGTTGATCCGCAGTGATATGCAGCGGGTGGTATTTGCCGACAATGTGAAACATTATTTTCCCCGGGCCCTGGTGGGTAACTATGGGGTGTATCCGCATGACGGCTATAGATACTGGTATGATTATTTTGAAAAATTTGTGGTAGGGGCGCCGTTTAAGGCGGATCAGCGGGCCAAATATCGGGCGTGGTTTCATGAGTTCGATTTGACCGGTTATACCTTTGCCATGCCGACGGTTTATACCTGGTATCAGACCTTTGACTGGTATGACTTTGAAGATCTGGATTATCGCTGGTTTTATAATATGCTGCTGGTGGCGACGAACGCGGCCGAGCATACGCCAAGTGAGATACCGGTCATAAGTTTTGTGCACTGGACGACAACCGCGCCGCCGCCAAAGGTTGATCCCAAAGTAAAACAATTCAGCCGGGAAAATTATAAGGAATTGTTATGGCATATGCTGCTGCGGGGAGTGGACGGATTATTTTTATGGTGCCCGCAAAATGAGTTGGCGGCGGAGATAGAACCTCTGCATGAAGTATATACGGCGGCGTTGGAATATAAGGAATTTCTCGATAAAGGAGAGCCGGTATCTTTCGAGGTGCCCACCAAGCCGGGAGCGGTGGTTTCAGGATTGAAGCTTGGGGATAAGGTCCTGCTGCGGCGAACCGATTTCGGCGGGGAGAAGGACCCGGTAGCAGTGGGAGTGGGCAAGCAGGGAATTGTAGTACCTTCCAGACCGGGAAGGTGTCAGATAATTCAAATCAAGTAATAATTGAACAAGAAGCAAATATAGTAAGGTATAACTTGGAGGTTGTCATGAGAGTGAAATGGTATCTGCTACTCATTCTGTTGATTATAGATATAACAGTTTATGCCGCAGGTGAAAAGACGATAGAGTTAAACGCTCTCAATAGCATGGAACGGATCGGCCAGGATAAGACGCCTACAAGGTTGGCAGAGGTGGCAATAAAGGCGGCGCGGAACGAAGTAGAGTCTTTCCAGGTGGTAGTGACAGCGGGAAGCGAGAGTATTGAGGTTAACCAGGTGGAAATGACCGAATTGAAAGGGCCGGGCGGGGCAATAATCGCCAAGGAAAATATTGAACTTTTCCGGGAAGAATACGTGCGAGTTCGGATTGCCACCAAAAGAGCGGAGCTTCCGCCGGGATTATATGCAGATCCCCTGGTTCCCTTTATTAATCCCGTTACGGGCAAACCTATCGAACCATATAGACGCTATCGAAAGAGATGGGGGGAACCGGTCCAGACAAGCGGGTATGACATGTATGGACTGCCTTTTGAAGTTTTCAGGGGGCAGAATCAGCCTCTTTGGGTGGATGTGTATATACCTAAGGATCTTCCTGCAGGGATTTATAAGGGTAAGTTACAGGTTACGACCAAAGGAGGGAGCAAAGCGGAAATCCCGGTAAGTCTAACGGTGTGGGATTTTACCCTGCCAGATGGACCTACGCATAAAAATAGTTTCGGCAGGCTTGGGAATATTACCAAGTTCTTCTACTGCAAGTCTAATCCAGAGAGATATAACCAAATAGAGATGCGTTATTGTGAGGCCATGGCCCGGCACCGCATCAATCCACATATTCCCCGGCGATTGCTGCCGGAAGTGAATAAGAAGGATGGATCCCTGCAGATCGTACCCGAAAGGCATAAGGAATTAAAGGAGTTTATGAACAAACTGCACGTGAGAGATTTCAGGATTCCTCGAGATCCGTTTGCCCGGCTGCCCCATTCTATCTCCAGGGCTGATTACAAGGACATATCACCCGAGAACCGAAAGAAGGCTAAGCGCTACTATCAGGAATACTACAACTATCTCAAGAAAAACGGCTGGGATAAGCGGGCTTATCTTTATATGTGGGACGAACCAAATCTCAAAGAGAATTACGAACAGGTTCTGGTTATGGGGCAATTGGTACATGAGGCTGTGCCGGAGATAAAGTGTTTGGTAGTGGAACAGACCTACCCACAAGATCCTTGCTGGCCTGATATTGATCCGGCGGTGGATATCTGGTGCCCGCTGTGGGCTTTTATCGACCGCAAGACCATCGAGGAAAAGATTTCTCACGGCGATGAGGTGTGGTCCTATACGGCTTTGACGCAGCGAGCACCCCGATACCATCCGGAGTATGAGAAGGTTAAGGATTTGGATCCACCCTACTGGCACATCGACCGGCCGTTGACCGTGTATCGCGTGCCGACGTGGATCAATAGGCAGTATGACATCACGGGTTTGTTATACTGGAGTACGGTAACGCAGGTACTGGAACCGTGGACGCTACCGGCTTTTGCTCATCCGCGCCATTTCAACGGCGGCGGTTACCTGTTTTATCCGGGCGTTCCCTGTGGTATTGATGGTCCGGTTACCTGTATGCGTCTGAAAAACCTGCGGGACGGGATGGAGGATTATGAGTATTTTGTGATTCTGGAAAAGCTGGGCGGAGCGGAAGCGGTAAAAGAAGTTGTCAATACCGTGGCTCCGGAATGGTGGAGTTTTTCAAAGGATCCAAAGGTGTTTTTATCAGCGCGACAAAGACTGGCAGAGGAGATTGAGAAGAGGAAGAGATAAACATGCTGGGGGGAGGGGAAAAATATGATATTTCCATTGCGACTTACATTTACCAGGGTGAGCGCATCGCGCGGTGCAATAGACGATTGGCTTGTTCGTTATCGATAAACTGTTCAGAAAGGGCATCCCAACGAACTTTACGGCCCAGACGAGCTGAGATCTCCACCACGTTACAGGTGGTAGTGGCGTGATGGCCGATTTCCTCAGAGGCGGCGGCGGGTAGGCGGGATTTGATGCAGTCCAGGAAATTGCGATGGTGTTCCAGGCCGGCATACAGATGAATTTCGTGGGGGCGGATTACGGATTTGGAGATATCCGTAGAACTGGCGGTGATGGTGCCGCCGCCGGTGATGTGAATCCAACCCTGATCTCCAATGAAGCGGATCCCGTCGGGGTGGGGATTGTCCTGACTGCTGTAACTCATAAGGACGCCATTACTATAAGTAACTTCAGCCAGCCAGGCAATGGGGTCATCGATAAGACCGTCTTTCGGGATGTCAACAGATATAGTACGTACCTCGACAGGCTTGATATGGTCGCCTATACCCCATTGAGCGATGTCCACGAAGTGTATGCCGTTACCGCTGATAAAACCGACCGAATAATCATATATATAGTACCAGTAGCATAACTCGTGTCCACGGGCGACGCGCTGCGGGCAATAGGGGGAGAAGGGGGCCGGCCCCAGCCATAAATCGTAGTCGAAATCTTTCGGTATGGCCGTGGCGGGGAAATTTTTACCAGCCTCTATGCTTGGGTTTATTCCTATGATGCCGACTTCAACCCGGTTGAGCTTTCCGATTCTACCGTTGCGAACCAGTTCACAGACATAGCGGAAATTACTGCCGGACCGCCGCTGCAATCCTGTCTGCAGGATGCTGCTGTATCTTTGGGCGGTCTCGACGACCTGTCTGCCTTCGGTGACGGTGAGGGTAAGGGGCTTTTCCACATAGACATCCTTGCCCGCTTGTAAGGCCGAGATAGTATGAACGGAATGCCAATGGTCGGGAGTGGCGATACATACGGCGTCAATATCCGTACGGGCGTGCAAATCGCGAAAGTCATGGTAACCGGCACACGAAGTATCAGCATAGGCCTGGTTGATGTGCGTCTGATATTCCTGGCGGCGGGACAGTACCGGATCGCAGACAGCGATGATACGACAGTCATTCTCAAGCAGGAATGCGTCACGGTGGCGTCTGTTGACATTGCCCGTGCCGATCAGGCCCAAGTTGATACGATTGCTGGGCGGGACCTTGCCGTTAGCACCCAGTACGACAGAAGGGACAATATAGGGAAATCCCAAAACACCGGGGGTGCCATAAATTGCTGTCTTGATAAAATTACGCCGTGTTATGCTCATTGAGTATGATTTTCTGGTGTTGTTATAATTCAATCAGTTGCTAGCTTTGCCGGGCAGCGGCCCAGAGGTACATTGGTCAGAGTAACCAGGGCGCCAGGTTCAATTATTACTTCGGTATTGTTGTCGCCTTGAGTTGTGGGAGGGCTACACTTTTCATTTTGATTGTATTGTTTTTACTTTTGGTGCTCGTTTGAGCCACTGCTGATAGACTTCGCCCACTTTTTGTCTGTCTATTTTGCCATCCCACAGTACGACGCCGTAGCATACTATTAGAGATTGGCCGGGTTGGAGTATCAGAGGTTCTTTGTGAAGATTCAAAGTGGCGGAGAGATATGCAAAAGGTGTGTGCATAGTGAACCAGGTAACCGGGCGGGGATTGTCGGGATGGTCGAACATGGCTACGGTTACCTCTTTGCCGTCCGCTCGGGCGGTATAGGCGCACCAGTTTGATTTTGTCAGCCTTTGATCACCGTGGAAAATAGTGCCTGGACGATTGTCGGCGTTAAAGAATGTTCCGTCCTTGTCCATCGAGACGAGAAAGCGCATGCCCAGACCGTAATAATGGCCACCGGAAATTTTTATCGGGGTTTTGCGATCGGGATGAGACAATTGAGTTTGCCAATTTATAAGAGATACCTGTTGGTTTTGCCATAATTGGGATTCAACGGTACGAGTTTCCTTAATGAGTATCTCGTTCGTGTCCGGTTTGATCCAGTCAAGTTTCTGGGTAAACTTTGCCTGGGGGATACCATTTTTTTGATCGATGATAAAATCCTGCAGGGCCAGGTTTTTCTGGCGGCCGGGGGCTTTATGCTCCTCCCAAAAGTTGACACCATCTACGGCCACGGCATACATCAGGGCGTGATGGTGCAGGTGGTCGTGCGGGGCGTCGCGGAGAATGTTGATGCCGCCGGGGGTGTAGAATTTCTGAATATATGGTTTAAAGGGAACTGATTCATAGCGATAGGCCCAGAGGGGACGCTGGCCGGCATCCAACGTTACGGTATTTTCATTAATGGTAAATTGCAGAGGATTCTGGGCCAATGAAATACTTGCGCTAAACGTAACAAGGATAAAGGCTATTAAGATAGTAACAATTAGTTTGGAACGAGAGCCAGAAAAATAAGTAGTCATAATTACCTCCATTTTATTCAGAGCCGATAAATTGGCAGACGATGCTGCGGTTACGGGGACGAGTGTCGAAATCGATGAGAATGATCTGCTGCCAGGTGCCCAGGGTTAGACGACCCTCGTTAAAAGGGACGGCAAGAGAGGGGCCCAGCAGTGAAGCACAGACGTGGGCGTGGCCGTTGTCGTCGTGCCAGGTTAGTTCGTGCTGATAGGTACCATTACGGGGGGCGATTCGTTCAAAAGCGGCGGCCAGATCATGTTCGGCCAGTCCCGGCTCGTATTCCACGGTGGTCAGGCCGGCGGTAGAACCTACATTGAAAAGAATGACCGAGCCGGTACTGAGACGGGATTTTTGCAGAAGCTCCTGAACCTTCTCGGTGATGTCGATGACATGACAGTTACCGCGGGTTTTGACTTCTATTTGTTCGTTTATGATCATTAAAGAGGCTCCTACAATAAGAAATAGAGCATGAATTGATGGATATTTCAATATGAAAAAATACTTGAGAAGTAACCTCCAGGTAAAGATAGGCAGGCAAATTTTATGTTGATAGAGGCAGATGAAAATGGTATGTTGACTGTTATTAATTATGTCTAACCTGTTTTATCAGGGAACCTTAGACAAATTTAGTTGTCTAACCTGCAAGATATTTGGAGCGTAATTATTGAGGCTTTTCTGATATCAATAGCAGGTTCGAATTGAATTTGCGACAGAGAAAGGAATTAAGTTTATGTACCAGAAATCAAAGGTGATGATCGTGGCGTGGGTAGCTGTTGTGGCTATGGTCTTTTCGATACCGGTTTGGGGGGCGGTTACGCCGGAAGAGATTAATAAAATGAAAGAGGCGGCTCCGACGCAGGCAGCGGTCAAACCCAAACAGCCCCGTAAATTACTCGTTATAGATTTGTGCAAGGGTTATAAGCACAGCAGTATCCCTTATTGGGATGAAGCTCTGAAGATTATGGGGGAAAAGACCGGGGCCTATTCAACCGTAATCAGCAGCGACTTGAATATGCTCAAACCGGAAAATATCAAACAGTTTGATGCGGTTTGCTTTAACAACACCACCAAGCTGGGACTTAATCCTCAGGATACCCCGGAAATATGTAAAGGATTGATGGGTTTTATAAAAGGCGGCAAAGGGGTTGTAGGGATTCATGCCGCGGTAGATAACTTTTACAAATGGAGGGAAATGGCGGAGGTTATGGGCAATGTTTTTAGCGCCCATCCCTGGCGCGGCAATGGGACCTGGGCGGTCAAGATCGACGATCCCGAGCATCCTCTGACAAAGCCATTTAAAGGTAAGGGTTTCAAAGTCAACGATGAGATATATGAAACACTGCCGCCCTTGTATTCACGCAGTAAGCAGCGCGTCTTGATGAGTCTGGATATGTCAGACGAAAATACCGAAAAAATGGTCAAAAGACCTGAAGATCGGGACACCGGAATCAGTTGGATAAAAGCGGTGGACAAAGGACGGGTGTTTTACTGTGCGCTGGGACATACCCATCATCTTACCTGGACCACACCCATAATGCAGCATGTCCTGGATGGGATTCAATTTGCGTTTGGTGATCTGGTTGTCGATACCACTCCGATACCTGGACCGAAGCAGGCGGATGATAAGCTCAAGGAGGTGGACGATCTGGTGGCCAAGGCGGCCGGTTATGAGTATGGTAAAAGTCGCGAAGCCCTGGTCAAGTTGGAAGATATTATCCGGGGTGCATACAAAAAACAGGAATTTCTAAGTAAGATTGAGCAGCGACTGATTGGTGCTCTCCGCTCAGGTGCCAGCATGGCGGGGATAGATTTTATCTGCCGGCAGTTAAGTAAAATCGGTACCGAGGCCAGCGTGGATGTTCTGTCAGAACTGCTGGTAAAGAAGGATACCTCGGATATGGCCCGTTTTGCCTTGGAACGAATACCGGGTAAAAAAGTTGATGCAGCCCTGAGGGATGCTCTGACTAAGACCAGCGGTAATGAAAAGATCGGCATTATCAGTACTTTGGGGCTGCGTAAAGACACCGCCTCAGTTGGGATTTTGGCCGGTTTGATCCAGGATAGTGATCGGGCTATCGCGGATGCAGCCGTCACCGCTTTAGGGCAGATCGCTGATGAACAGGCTGTAGCGGCCCTGAAAAAAGCCCAGGATACCACCAAGGGTACGCTGCGGACTATGGTTTTGGATGCTTATCTGCGCTGCGGTGATCAGTTGGCCGAGCAGGGCAAAAAGAAACAGGCCCTGGAGATTTATCGCCAGGCATATCAGGATGATGAGCCTGCTTTAATACGTATTGCCGCTCTGCGTGGTATGGTCACCGTGGCCGGAGAGGATGTAAGTGATCTTCTGGTTAACATTCTCAAAGGTGATGATAAACAAATGAAATCGGTAGCTATCGGGTTGGTCAGTGAAATTCCCGGAGAGAAAATGACCAGAGCTTTGACGAAGGAACTACCGAGTCTGGCTCCTTTGGGTCAGGTACAATTGCTGTCGGCGTTGGCCCAGCGCGGTGATGCCGGCGCACTGCCGGCCGTTATCAAGGCTGCTAAAAGTTCCAATGGCGAAGTTCGCCAGATGGCTTTGCAGGTTTTGGGTGTGTTAGGTAACGAATCTACCGTTATGTTATTGGCGGAAACAGCGGCGAGTTCCAGCGGCGCCGAACAGGATGCGGCCCGGGAAAGTTTGTATCGCTTACGAGGCAAGGAGGTGGACAAAACGATCCTGGCGAATATATCCCATGCCAATCCCAAAGTTAAATTGGAACTGGTGAAAAGTATTGGCCAGCGCGGGATAAAAGACGCCGCCCCGATCCTGCTGCAGACTGCTCAGGACTCTGACAAAATGGTCCGGCGGGAATCTTTCAAGGTTTTAAGTAATATTGCTCAGGCGGAACATCTTACCCCTTTGATCGACTTGTTGGTCAAATCCACCAGTTCATCCGGCTTGCGCGAGGCGGAAAAGGCCGTTGTCGCCGTTATCCGCAAAACTGAAAACGAGGGCATAACAGAGGTAATGAAAGCCATACGCTCCGCGAGTGATATCAAGGTGCGTTGTTCTCTGCTGAGTGTGTTGGGTAAGGCTGGTGATGCCAGAGCCCTGCCGGAATTGCGCAAAGCCCTCAACGACTCGAATGCGGATATAAAAAGGGCGGCGATCCTGGCTCTGACGGAATGGCCCAATGCCGATGCCGCACCTGATCTATTGGCCGCGGCTAAAAGCGAAACCAGTACGGCCAGGCAGGTATTGGCCTTGCGTGGATATATTAAGCTGATTTCTCTGCCCTCTAAGCGTACAGCGGCCAGTTCCGTAAAAATGCTGGCCGATGGCCTGGCGCTGGCCCAGCGCGACGAAGAAAAAAAGGCGGTACTAGCTGCTCTGCCCGGATGTGCCTGTGAAGAGGCCTTGAAATTAGCGCAATCCCTGGAGCAGGAACCGGCCTTGGCGGCCGAGGCCAAATCGGCTGTTGAGAAAATTAAGGCCAATATGGCAAAGAAATAAAAAGTAGCAAACAATGTACAAGTAGTATAGGATTATAAGCTGGAGTAGGTTGTAAACGTCAGCTGAACGCAAATGTTAATGATTAGGAGAACAAAGGCTATCATGACGAAAAATGCAAAACCAAACCGAAAGTCAATGGGAAAAAATTACGGAATTAAAATTAGGGATATGGGTTTATTGCTTTTAGTAGCTCTGACAATGTTCTCGTGTGCCGGGCTTGGCAAGAAACCTATGGCCTCCGAAAAAGCAGGACCTGCGGATATGTATATGGGGGATATGCAGGGTTCCAAGACTGATGTTGATGGAACCAAGACGTCTTTGGCGGGACAGGTGATTGCCCTGGGGGACGACAAGTATCAGATCAATATCCTAAAAGAATTCGATACGCGAGATGCCGTTATTGCCGTATTGAACGGTACGGCCTCGCAGGGGCAGTTAATCGTCGATGGAACAGGCAAGACCGAATACGGCGATAGTATCTGGCGGGGAACTATGAAGGGAGATTCTATAATAGGATTCTACTATGGCCGGAAAAAGGGTGTCTTTGCGATGAAGAAGGTCGTGAGACTTTCCCCCACAATAGGTGCCAAGCCGCCCAAAAAGGCTATTGTACTTTTCGACGGCAGCGATCTCGATCAGTGGCAAAACGCCAAAGGGGGAGGACCTGCAAACTGGATCCTGCTCGACAACGGAGCAATGGAAGTGAACGTGAAAAAAGGTTCAGTTGTTACCAAAAAGAAATTCAATGATTTTAAGTTGCATCTGGAATTTCGAACACCTTTTATGCCCAAGGCTCGCGGTCAGGCGCGGGGTAACAGTGGGGTTTATATGCAGGAAAGGTACGAGGTACAGGTTTTGGACAGCTATGGTCTGGAAGGTAAAGACAATGAATGTGGAGGCATCTATAAGGTCGCAGTGCCGCGGGTGAATATGTGTGCTCCTCCTTTACAGTGGCAGACGTATGATGTGGTGTTCCATGCCCCTCGTTTCGACAAAGACGGCAAGAAGATTAAAAACGCGGTCCTGACGGTAAAGCAAAATGGTGTAGTGATACACGACAATCTGGAAATACCGGGGCCGACCGGTGGTGCCGGCGGGAAAAATGAGAACCAGCCGGACGGCATCTATCTGCAGGATCACCACAATCCGGTGCAATACCGCAATATCTGGATATTACCCCTGAAAGACTAAACGTTCTAACATCCGATAACTGCATAGTTTAAAAAAGCACTATTAGCCTTGAAATACAGGTGGTTATAGTGTTTAATATTTCCGTCAAATTATTGAAGTCTATTAGTTACAGGTAAGGAGTTGACTGGAGTATCATGGATAAGCAAAACACAAAAAACAGAATGGACAGACGTGGTTTTCTGAAATCCTCAGCGGCAGTGGGTGCAGGAATGGTGTTTACACCCCGGATTTTAGCCCAGGGCAAAAGTAAAACCGACGATATTAACGTCGCTCTATTGGGGGCGGGGGCCGAAGGCCAGGTATTGTTGGATGCCTGCCTGGCCATGGGCAAGGATTCAGGAATTCGTTTCAAAGCCGTATGCGATATCTGGGAGTCCTACAATCTAAAACGCGTGTCCCGTATGCTCAAGGCGTATAAGCATGTCAACAATAAATACGTGGACTACCAGGAGATGCTGGCCAAGGAGAAGGACCTCGATGCGGTGATTATCGCTACTCCTGATTTTTGGCATGCTCCCCATACAATCGCCTGTCTCAAGGCCGGCCTGCACGTCTATTGCGAAAAAGAAATGTCCAACACCCTCGAAGGCGCCAAGTCCATGGTCAAGGCCGCCAAGGAAACTGGTAAGCTCCTTCAGATCGGCCATCAGCGCCGCAGTAATCCCCGCTATCTCCACTGCTATAATAAACTGCTCAACGAGGCTCATCTTTTGGGTCGGATAACAGCGGTCAATGGCCAGTGGAACCGGTCCGCCAAGCCTGATTTGGCCTGGCCCAAAAAGGCGGCCATCGATCAGGCGACCCTGGAGAAGTATGGCTATAAGGACATGCATGCATTCCGCAACTGGCGCTGGTATAAAGGGCTGGGAGGTGGTCCCATCGTTGATCTGGGTTCTCATCAGATCGATATTTATAACTGGTTCCTTGGCACCCATCCCCGTTCGGTAATTGCCAGCGGCAGCACCGAATACTACCCCAAGGATACCCACCAGTGGTATGATACGGTTATGACTGTATATGAATATCCCACCAAGACCGGTGTTGTAAGGGCCTTTTATCAAACCCTGACTACCAACAGCTATAACGGCTATTACGAGGCCTTTATGGGAGACAAAGGCACTTTGAATATCTCAGAAGCAGCCAGCCGGGGAGCAGTATACCCCGAACCATCTGCTGATGACTGGAGCAAATGGGTCAAGATGGGTTGGTTGAAAGAGCCAGAAAAGAAAGAAAAGAAAGGCGAAAACGCTTTACTTGACGTCCGCGAAACCGGGGCTCCGCCGGCCTACGAGATTCCGGTGAAAATGGATCAGAAGTATCATCAGCCGCACCTGGCGAATTTCTTCTCTGCTATTCGAGGCAAGGCCAAACTCAACTGCCCCGCTGATGAAGCCTATGTTTGCACCGTCAGTGTCTTAAAGGTAAATGATGCGATAGTGGCCAACCGTCGTCTCGAGTTCAAGCCGGAAGAATTCAAAGTTTAATTGGATTAGTGTAGTAATAAAACTTTGGGAGATTGGCCCGAGTTAAAACCGTGGGTTGTATATTGCGGTAAGCCCGCTCCGCAAAAAATATGATAGGGTGACCCGTACCCCACTATACTAAAGACAAAGGTTAAATTGATGTTTAGAAACTCTAATACCAAAATATTAATTATTGTCTTGATGGGATTTGTGATTGGGATTGGTCCCTTGTCCCTGCCGGGGCAGCAGGCCCCTCCCAAGCTCGGTGATCAGCCTGACGGTAATCGTTCCCTGCCGGTGCACGTCATTAAACTGCGCGCAGAAGCAGAGGAAGGCGAAGAAGGAAGTGTTATCGCTCCTGATGACGAGCCTGTATTGCCCTTCTCCCTGCGTCAGACTTGCGGTGAGTGTCACAGTTATCAAAAGATAAGTAGCGGCTGGCACTTTAATGCCCTTGATCCTTGCGTGCCGGCCGGCCGTAGCGGTCAACCCTGGATTCTGGTCGATCCCTTCACGGCAACTCAGTTGCCCTTGTCCTATCGGCCCTGGCCGGGAACATATAACCCTGAGGATATTAATCTTACGGCCAAGAAGTTTGTTAAACTGTTCGGGCGGCATATGCCGGGCGGTGGTGTGGGTGACATAATTGGCGAACAAAGCGATGATCCCGATGCCGTCTTACGGGCGCTGGTCACGGGCAAAATGGAAATCAACTGTCTGAGTTGTCATGACGGTGAACCGGCTCACAATCAGGAGGAGTGCGCCAGCCAGCTTGCCAAGGATAATTTCCGCTGGGCCGCCACCGCCACCTGTGGTTTTGCCGAGGTGTCCGGCTCTGCTAAAGATATGCCCGACATGTGGGATCCGTTTCTGGGTGAACCTCCTGAAGATCCCAAAAAGAAACCACCCCAGGTTGAATACGACCATAGCCGTTTTCTAAAGGACAATAAAGTATTCATCGACGTCCGCAAGCAAGTGCCTGCCCAGCGGTGTTATTTTTGCCATTCCACTTCGGATGTTACCTGTGCGGATCATGTAAATCAGGATGAGGACGTTCATATGAAAGCGGGGCTTACCTGTGTGGATTGTCACCGCAATGGCATCAATCATGCCATCAACCGCAGTTTCGAAGGTGAGCAATTGGCACCGGATAATATGGGCGCTGCAACTTTATCCTGTAAAGGTTGTCATTTGGGAGATGGCTCTTCCGCGAAGCCTATAGCCGGTCGTTTGGGCGCTCCCATGCCGGAACACAAAGGTATTCCCACTGTTCACTTTAATAAGCTGACTTGTACCGCCTGTCACAGTGGCCCCCGGCCTTCAAATACGTTCCATTACGTGAAGACCTCACGGGCCCATGCCCTGGGAACGAAAGGCGTTAAGAAGGATAAGGAAACCCTGCCCCATATCATCTCTGGTGTATATGCCGAAGGTTGGGGGGGCAAAATCGGTCCTCACAAACTTGTCTGGCCCGCCTTTTGGGGGTTTCTCCAGGAGGGGCAGATAACACCCATCCTGCCGGAAACGGTTAAGGATTTTGCCGGTAAGGCTCTGCCCGAGATAAAAGCCAACCTTGAACAGCTCAAGGCTGGCAACTGGGCAAAATTAACCCCTGAAGTTATTATTAATATATTAAAACAAATTGGTTCCCAGGAATCTGAGAAAGGTAAACCGGTATATATCAGCGGGGGTAAGTTGCATCGGTTGGACGAAGCCGGCAAACTGGTGGTAGAAGAAAACCCGGCGGCCCAGCCCTATACCTGGCCCCTGGCCCATAATGTCAGGCCCGCTTCTCAATCATTGGGGATTGGCGGCGCCGCCGGCTGTGCCCACTGTCACACCCCCGATGCCGCATTTTTCTTTGCTCAGGTGCCGGTGGATTCCCCTGTGGAAGCAGAACAAGCCGGCAGTATTAAAATGGTTGAATTACAGCCCGGCATAGATGCACTGGGAATTTGGGCGTTTAATTTCTCATTTGTCTTTCGACCGATGATGAAGATTACAGTCCTACTGGCCGCGGGTGTCTTGGCTCTCATTTTGTTGTGGTATGGAATGCGGGCCCTTGCTTATCTGTCCAAAGTGTTTTCAGGTAATAATCAGTAACCTTATAGCAGAAGATTATGTGGTGAGATAATGTATCGAACATGTTTGATAGCTGGTTTGGTATTTACTATTGGTATCATTTTTATCCATTTTGTGGTTACCAGGGGTAAAGTCTCTGTTGCGGCTCAGCCGGTCAAGCCGCGCAATGGTTTGTTGAGGCTCTTGGTCTGCCTCATTTACCTGGTAGCGTTTTTCTGTTTTGTGGCATTGTCTGTTACGGGTTTTTATCCCGTATTATTTACGGGGAAACCATTGTCGGGATATCCCCTAATGTTACATGCAACAGCAGCCCCGGTTTTTGCCGTCTGTGTGGTTCTGGTAGCGCTTTTGTGGGCCCATCGCAACCGTTTTGGTGAAACGGACTGGAATTCTTTACTTATGCGCTGTGGCAAATCGCAATGTGATAAAAACGCCTGTTCCTGCACTGTACTCTGGCGGAAGATCTTTTTTTGGCTTATGGTGCTGCTGACGATTCCCGTAATCCTTTCAATTGCCTTGAGTATGTTGCCCTTATTCGGGACAAAAGGTCAGATATATTTGTTTCATATGCACCGCTGTTGTACGGTGCTGTTGGTGATCTCTGGTACTCTTTTTGGTTATCTGGCCCTTGTCTCGCGGACACGTCCTCAAAAATGACGCCTGCGTTAAAAGTTCAAAGCAGACTTTATAATAACTTGAACATGTATTCTTGTAATGCTTAGGGACTTTTGGCGGTATTGTCAAAAACAGTAGTTACGCAAACGAATTTGTAGAGCTTGTTTTTTTACAGGAGAGCAAATTATGAGTAGTCAGACACTACCGGATTACCTGAAAATGGCGCGTCCCAATTCCATGGACAATCGTGCGCCCTGGTACAAGAACACCGCCCCCACCTACGCCGGAATCTTTCTCTGGTTTGTTTTTTGGAGTCAAATGGCCAGTGGTGGTACGGATATACCCGGTGGTGTCTTGAGTCAGGGGTTGGGTACAGCTCTTTTAGGGCTGGTTATTGCGGCTTTATTGTGTCATATACTTTTTTATTTGGTTCCGGGTATGTTGGGACTGAAGACCGGATTGCCTCTCTATATCGTAGGTACTTCAACCTACGGTGCTCAGGGTGGTTTTTTAATGCCGGGTTTTCTTATGGGGCTCCTCCAGTTTGGGTGGCTGGGCGTTAATGCCTATTTTGCCTCTATGGCGTTGGCCCCGCTCTTTGGAGACTCTCCGGAAGCCCAGAAAATAATTGCCGTCGTTTGGGCGGCTGTCGCGGCTTTCATCGGTTTGAAGGGGATCCAGTATGTGGCCAAAGTTGCCACCCTTCTGCCTCTTATTCCTTTGGTTATATTGATTATCATGTTGAGCAAAACTGTTGGGGGCCTGAGTGATTTCGATCCGGGTAAACTCGTAGTCTCCGGTTTGGTCAAAGATAAGTTGACCATGGGATTGGATTGCTATGGGGTGATTGCTTTGTGTGTTACCTATATCGTGGGTTTCTTTGCCACGGCTGGTGCCGCTGGCGTAGATTTCGGTATGAATAATAGAGATGCCAACGATGTTCAGATGGGTGGTCTGGTGGGTATTACTTTGGCTACGATTGTGGCTGGTGGGGCTGCTATTGTTATTGCCGCTGGTGCCTTTGGTACCTCTGGGACATATGCCCTCAATACCGCTGATGTAGGTTTCATGGGTGGGTTAATGGGTTCTGAAAAGGCCGGTAAGGTCATGGGCTTATTGCTGGCCGTTGCTGCCTTTCCCCCTGCCTGTTTCTCTTCATTCATTGCCGCCAACAGCTTCAAGACAACCCTGCCCAAGGTTAATCCTTTCGTCTCGGTTGGAATCGGAGCAGCTGTGAGTATTCTCCTGGCTGTAACTGGTTGGGCTGGTGATGTCATCGGTGTCTTCAGTGTCATCGGTGCTTCTTTTGGTCCGGTTTGCGGCGCTATGGCGGCGGATTACCTGTTGTCGGGCCGGAACTGGTCCGGGCCGCGTAGTGGTTTCAACCCGGCCGGTTGGATCTCCTGGATAGTTGGCTTTGCCGTGGGCATGGCACCTCTGGTCGGCCTTGCTCAGATACCCGCTGCCCCGCTGGTGGCTTTCATTGTGGGTTTCGTTCTCTACTATCTTCTGGCTAAGATAGGCCTCCAGTCGGCGGTAGTGCCTTTGGATAGTGCTGCTGCAGCGCCGGCCCCGGCGGAAAATGTTTCTAACGCGGAAAAGGCAGACTAAAATCACGCCTCTATACGTCCTTATTATGTGATTATTGAGCCTTGACAAGTAACTGATGAACGCGGAGGTTTATTTTGCGGGGGAAAAACCTCTGTGCCTTCAGGCTTGACACGATTTTTAAACTTGTTATATTTACATTTTGCTTTCCCGGTGCTAAATGGGGCATTACCGGGTAGAATTGTGATTATTTAGTTAAAGTAAATGTTGTTTTTTTAGGGACTGTAGAAAAGATGAGAAAGGATATTATGAAACTTAAAGTAAGTGTTTTGGTACTTGTTGTTCTTGGTTTAATGATATCTTCGTGTAAGAAAGAGGATACGTGTTGTGATAAAAACGGGTCTCAGGCAAAAACCTGTCCAAAAGATGCCCAAAAGGGCGATAAAGCTGCCGCTGAAAAGGTAGTCGAAAAGGATGTGATGGTGGCTTTACCTTTTGAACTGCCCAAACCGATGTTTGAGGGAACTCCGCAAAACATCAAGGTGGCAAATCTGGAAAAACCCCGGGGTGAACCTCGTCCTCCTATGCTGGCACCCAAGGGAGCGACCAACCTTGCCGCTGGCAAAACTGTTACCGGTTCTGACGATGAGCCTATCATAGGTGAGATGGAATACATTACCGATGGTGACAAGGCCGCTTCCGACGGCAGTTATGTCGAATTGGCCCCCGGCAAGCAATACATCACCGTCGATCTTGGTGAGGAATGTAATATTTATGCCATCTTGTTCTGGCATTTCCACAAACAGGCTCGCGTCTATTTTGATGTAGTAGTTCAGGTTGCAGACGACCCCGATTTCATCGAAAACGTCCACACGCTGTTCAACAACGACATCGATAATTCTGCCGGGCTCGGCGTTGGTAAAGACATGCACTATGTGGAAACCAACGAAGGAAAATTAATTGATGCCAAGGGTGTCAAGGCCCGCTAT
>Ga0272442_10003790_pt1 | contig 21037 bp, 14 predicted proteins | sample SSMForm2O_FD_200262 | JGI IMG/M metagenome (GOLD analysis project Ga0272442, IMG submission 200262) | Marine sediment archaeal communities from Little Sippewissett salt marsh, Falmouth, MA, United States - SSM-Form-2O | ecosystem: Environmental > Aquatic > Marine > Wetlands > Sediment ... | reverse complement strand
ATCGCCGGACTGGCAGACGGTGAGACAGTACCCGTTCTCTTGACTTTCGCCCCCGCGTTTGACCGTGACCCGGATTGGTCGCCTGATGGTAAGAGGCTCGCCTTCAGCAGGGATGGCGTGATTCACGTGATGAGCGCCGACGGGACGGAACTGCGATCATTCGAAGATGGGTTCAACCCGGATTGGTCGCCCGACGGAAACAGGATCGCCTACGACAACGGCAGTCGCACTTTCGTTTTCGAGCCGGACGGCGTGGCCGGGAGAAGGTTTGTCGGGGACGGTACGGCGCCGGCCTGGTCGCCTGATGGCGCCTGGATCGCCGTCGATGATCTCGTTACCCAAAACCAGACCGACATATTCCTGATGAGCGGAAGCGGCCAAGATCGGGTCAACATCACCGACAATGCAATGCGCGCGGATCGTGAGCCCGCATGGTCACCGGACGGCTCGCGCATCGTGTTCCGGCGCCTCAATCGATCCGAGTCGACCGGCTATGACATCTGGGTGATGGATGCAGACGGGTCCAATCCAACTGAGCTTCTAGCAACACTCGGTCCACAGACCGCACCCGTGTGGTTGCCGGACGATCGGATTCTCTTCGGTTCGGGCAATGGGCAGATCCTGACCCTCGACCTCCTCAACGCCGGAGGAGAAGTGGAGCTCGTCGTGCCTGGGGGAGGTGGGATCCTCCACTTCGGTGCGTCCTGGCGTTCGGTGCCATAGGACCTGAGTCAGAGCGCCGTCACGTCCTCATATTGAGCACGCGCAGCCTGCGAGCTACCGGCGACCTGCCGGATGAAGAGAGGCCCCATTTCTGGGGCCTCTAAGCGGGCGACCGGGGTCGAACCGGCGACCTTCAGCTTGGAAGGCTGACGCTCTGCCAACTGAGCTACGCCCGCAATGCTCTGGCCTGTCGCGACGGAGCCGCGACGGAACCGAGGCGCGCCAATCTCGCTGCCGCCCCTCTTCATGGCAAGGACCGTGGCTGGCTCAATCGCGCGGCCGGAGCAGCGCCGCGTACTCAGGCCGCGAGGCCAGTGATCGGAACGACGGCATGGAGTGAAGCTCGACCACGGCCGTCAGCCCGTCCGCGCGTGAGCGCCGGAGGGCATCGATCGCCAGGTCGGGTCGTCCGAGCGTCGCCTGTATCTCCGCCTCGAGCAGAAGGTGACGACCACTCAGATAGGGATTCTGGATGGCGCGCAGTTGACCGATGACCGCATCAGCCCTCTCGGCGTCTCCTGCCTCCGCGGCGAGAAGTCCGGTCAGGCCCAGGGGCTCGAGATCTCCGGACGACTCCATGGTGCTGAGGCGCTGGCCGGCTTGCTCGAGATCACCGGATTCGAGCAGCAGGCGTGCGGCGATGCATTGCCCCGTGACGCTGATCGGGCCACGACGACCGAGCCACTCCAGGGCCGCCTGTCGCACCGCCGACCCGGCTTCAGGGTGGCCGTGGACGTCGAGCTCCTGAGCCGCTGTCCACGCCACATCCGTCGGGCTAAGGAGCCGGGCAGGGAGGCTGAACGCCTGCTCCACGATCTCCAGCACGGCCTGCGGCTCCCCGAGCGCGGCCCGGGTACGGACTTCAGCCCGCATCGGCTCCAGTGCCTCGGGATAGCGTGACCGTCCATCGAGCACCGCGTCGAGCTCGGCGTGGTGCTGCCCGAGAATGTGATACGCGGCGCCCCGAACCTCGAAGACCTCGGTCCAGTTCCGCCACCAACCCAGCCCGCCACCCGCTCCCTCTAGAATCCGAAGAGCCTCGTTGGGGCGGAACATCCGCAGCGCTTCACGACCCGCGAGGAACATCAGTACGGGGTGCGACGTGAGCCGGATCGTATCCTGGCAGGCGCGATACGCCTCAGGACGACGACCGTGCAGCTCGGCCAGCAACCAGGCCCCGAAATGCCTCTCGTAGTCCGAAGCCGTGCTCGCGCCTGTACGGATGGCCTCCGAGGCGAGAGCATCCGCGCCCGCCGGATCTCCGCAGTAGGCGAGCGCAATCGCGGCGAAGACGCCCGCCTTGACGAAGTCGGGATCGATCTCGTGAGATCTTCGGAGGTGTCGAGCGGCTTCCTCGAATTGGAACACCCCGAAGGCCTCGGAACCCTGGATGAACTCGAGCCACGACTCCCAGGACGGAGTCCGCACGGGCACGCCGCCCACGAACGCAATGGGAACGCGCGGGTCGTACTGCGCGGCAACCGATGCCATCACCCGGGCGACGACCCGCCAGAGAGTCTCTTCCGTAGGAGATGCACTAAGAGAAACCGGTTCGTGCGCTGCGAGAAGGCGCCTTCCGTCTCCTGCCTCCTCGATCGTCGTCCTGACCTCCAGTCCTTCGGCACCGAGGTCGAGGTGAGAGGAGACGACCGCGGTGGCCCATGGCACTTCTTCACCTACCACGACCTCAACGTAGGAAAGTTCCGATACGCCCCGGGCGAGCCGGTCGGCCAGTCGCGTCGCGAGTGCATCGAAGCGATCGTTCCCGGTCACGTTGTCGGTCGGCCGAACCACGATCACGGCCGGAACCGGCAGCTCCGAGTCGAGGGGCGAGCGCTGGCCGGCGGCAGAGGCCACTGCAGGCTCAATCCCTCCCGCGGAATCGGGGCGATCCGCCGGAACCACCGTCCTGCGACCGCGAATGTACTCCGCCAGCCCTTGCGTCTCAGGGGCGGGCTCGGCGTCCAGCTCATCACGCAGGCGGCTGGCCAGCGAGTCGTACGCCGCCAGTGCTCCGGCCCTGTCGCCGCTACGGTCGAGCAGGGAAAGCAGTCGGCGCCAGGCCGTCTCGTCGTACCACCTCAACTCCGTCCAGCGACGCGCCCATTGAATGGCGGCCCTCAGGTCTCCGTTGCCCTCTGCCCGCGTGCTCAAGCGCCCGGCGGCCATGCTGGCGCGGTGAGCAAGACGCTCGCGTGTGACATCCAGCCAGCGATCGAACTCGCCGCCGTTTACGTGCAAGCCAGGAAGTAGATCTCCACGGACCAGATCCATGGCCTCCACCAGTTGTCCCGAATCCAGGGCTGCTTCGAATGCCCGGGCGTCGCACCAGAGGGCGGCCCCATCCACGCTGACCGTTTCGCCCCCATCTACTTGGAAGGCCTCCGACCCCAACGCTCGCCGCAGTTCATACAACTCGTGGCGAAGCATCCCGCGACCGTGACTCTCGTCCAGGTCGGGCCACAGGAGCGCGATCAGCGTCGCACGGCGCTGGACTCGAATGGGATGCGAGACCGCCAGGTACGCCAGGAGGGCGACACGCTTCGAGTGCTGGAGAGGCTCCCGGAGGAGCGTGCCATCGTCTCCGCGCAGGTCAATCGTACCGAGAGTCCGAAACTCGAACATCGCGCAATCCGGGAGGTCCGTGCTCCAGTCAGCGCAGCCGATCGAGGGGGAGAAAGGTGCTGCGGCGTCGAATGCTTGAATCCGCTTGAAATCTACCTCGGATCGTCCAAAGCGCCACTCTTCAGAGCAGGAACAACACGCTCGGCCTGTTCCGCCGCAGGCCAACACACCACCGAGGGGCAAACGGATCGCGCTCACGTTGGACTCACGGAAGACACACGCCTCCCGACGAACGTGAATCAGGTACGTGTCTCCCGGTCGGATCTCCCAATCCGCTGGGTGAGCGATTCAAACAGGAGGAGTCAGGAATGCACACCTGGAGGAGACTCTGGAGCGGCCTCCTTCCCGTAGCCGCGTTCACGCTCGCCGGCGGATGCGGTGGCGATGACATCAGCAGTCCATCGACCAACGGTGGACCCCCTGATCCACCCGATCCGCCCTCCATGTCAGCTCCAGCTGCGCCGACGGACGTTTTGGTAAGGGTGCAGGCAAACAGTGCCTTGGTCAGCTGGACGCCCGGTGACGGCGCCTCGACACAGGACGTCGTGCTGTCGAGTGCGGATGGGCGGGAACCGGACCGCATCGAAGAGCTGACATACGTGACGACCGGGACGAATCACGCCTCGTTCGAGCACCTGACGTGGGGCGCCGCGTACCGCCTCGTGGTCGCGGCCCTCAACGAGGCCGGACGAACCGAGAGCGCCCCGACCGGCTTCGAGGTTCCTCTCCCGGAGGCGCCCGTATTGAACTGGTTCTCAGCCTCGAGAGATCCCACCTGCCTCGTCGTCGAATGGACTGCCGCCGCTTGGGTCAAGAGGTACCGGGTGATCCTGTCCGGCGAATCGGAAGCTGCTTCGTTCGAGAAGCCTGTCTCGTGGACGTGCACGGAGGTGGAAGTCTGCGCGGCACAATACCCGATCGTCGACGGAATGATCTACGAGGCGCGTGTGGTTGGCGAGTTCGATGGATTGGAGCTCGAGAGCAACTCGCGTGAGTTCACGGTCGACTTCGGTCCGGAGTATTCGGTGAGCGGTGTCTGGCGCGGTGGATCCACTGTCTTCGACCAGTATTGGCCGCTGACCCTCGACCTCGTCGAGGTAGAAGGGGAAATCTCGGGTTCGTGGACGGACTGGCTGTCAAGCGGACGTGTCAAAGGCAGGCGGCTCGGCCTGGAACTCGAGCTCATTTTCGACGGGCGCGAGTACATGGGGCGCGAGTACGACAGTCACCTGTCCGGATACATGGCCGGGCCGGACAGGATCGAGGGAACGGTATGGCCCGGACTCGTATACCGGGTGCTCCTGGAACGCGACTGAAAGACGCGAACGGAAGGAGAGGGTCCGATGAAGAGGATATGCGTGGCTCTTCTGCTCGGAGTTGCCGTCTCCCTGGCTACTTCCTGTGGGTCAGAGCAGATCGCGGAGCCCGAGTACAGGCCCCCCGAGGCGGAGGCAGGTCCCTCTCAGACGCTCTGGGACAGGGACGGCAACGGGTCGGAACCCGCGATCCTGGATGGGTCAGGCAGCAAGCGCGGAACGGGGCGGATCGTGGGCTACCAGTGGACCGAGAGAGGAGTCCCTGTGATCGGGTGGTCCGAAGAGGGGCTCCTGCACATCGACGTGCCTGTCGGGCGTCACACGTTCGTCCTCACGATCACCGACGACACAGGCCGCTCCGACGCCGACACGGTCCTGGTCGAGGTACGCGATCCCGATCCGATCGTGACCATCCTGAAGCCAGGTGAAGGAACCGCACATGTGACGGGCCGTTACGTGGAGTTCCGGGGCCGAGCCGTCGACCGGTACGAGTCTCTGCTGACCGGCACCCATCTCGTCTGGGTTTCGGACATCGATGGCGAATTGGGCACCGGGTCGGAACTCAAGAGGGACGATCTTGCTCCGGGCGAACACACCGTCACGCTGAAGGGAACGGACGAAGACGGTTTCGTCGGATCAGCCAGTGTGGAAATCACGCTCGTGGATCCTCCGATCGTCACCATTCTCGAGCCGGAGAGCAATCGCTCCTTTTACTGGGCCGAGGAGGTAGACCTCGTCGGCACGTGTTCGGACCCGGAAGGCGGGCCGACGTGGGACTGGGCCGTCGAATGGTATGTGTCTGGAGACGGGCCGGCAGGCCGAGAACTGGAATCCGTGGCGGAATTCGTGTCGCCAGGCTCGCATGCCGTGACCCTCGAGTGCGTCGACGAACACGGAGTGGCCGGGCAAGCTTCGGTGACCATCGAAGTCGTCTTCTCCTTCGCGGCCCACATCCAACCGGTCATTGAGGCACTCGGCTGTCCCGAGTGTCACGCCGGGACCGACCCGGCCGGTGGCACCGCCCTCGACAGCTACGAGGGGATCACAGAGGGAGTGGGCGCCCACGGACCGCTCGTCGTCCCAGGGGATGCCATGCAGGGCACTCTGGTCGGGACGCTGATTTGGGGGTGGGGACAGCACGATCCGCTCGAGCCAGAGGTCGTTCCCTACCCATATTGGGTGTGGGTGACCGCCCTTTCATGGTGGGTCAACGCCGGAGCGCCGAACAACTGATCAGGTCGCGACGGTGGGGCCCCGCCCTGCGGCGTCGTGCACTTGGCGCGTGACAATGGAAGGGTATCGACATGATCAGGATCACAGCTGCCGCGATAGCTACGCTTCTGCTTCCGGTGTGGACGATCGGGTGCGAAGGCGAGAATCCGACGGCCTTCGTAGCCAACCAGGCTCCCGTGGCCGACGCCGGCCAGGATGTGTCACGTGTCGACGCCGACGGTGACGGCTATGAAGAATTTGCTCTCAACGGATCGGCCAGTCGTGATGTCGACGGAGTGATCGTAGAGCACCTGTGGCTGGAGAAAGACGACGCGATCGCGAATGGGGTGGAGCCGACCCACTCCTTTGCAGTCGGCGTCCACGATGTCACCCTGGTCGTCACGGACGACCGCGGCGGAATGGACTCCGACGGGATCACGATCGTGGTCGAACCGATCGACGTCTCGGACCCGCCCTCCGATCCTCAGCCAAACACGGCACCGAGAGCTTTCATCACCATGCCCTGCGACGGATTTCGAAGCTACGAAGGTCGGGGCATGTACTTCGGAGGCGAGGGAATTGACGCTGAGGAGGGACGGCTAGCGAACGATCGTTTCGAATGGACCTACGACGGACAGCCGATACCTCGCTGTGATAGCGACTGGGATGGTCGCGCTAGCGCCTGCGGGGATGGCGGTTGGATCGAGAGCATCGAACTCGGGCCACACGTGCTCACGTTCACGGTGACCGATCGGGAAGGGGCCGAGGGATCGGCGAGCATCACCATGACGGGAGTCGAATTCCAAAACGCCTCGTTCACGGCGGACATCCTCTCCTTCCTGCTCTACGCCTGTGAGGCCTGCCACGGAACGGTGCGGGCGGAAGGTGGCATCCGGCTAGACAGCTACGATGCGATCATGACGGGTGGGAATGAGCATGGCCCGCTGATCGTGGAAGGGGATCCGACCGGGGGCATCCTGATCCCACAGATCCTTTCGGATCACTTGATCGTGGACAGTCACGGTATCCACATGAGCCAGTGGATGGGCGAGACGATCCTCCCCGTGTGGATCGTCGAGGGCGCCAGGAACACGGACCACCCACACCCACCCTATCCGGAGCCCCGTTGCGGAGTAACGCCCGAGTGAGGCGACATACCCGCAATGACGAAGAGGCCTGATGAGTCGGGCCTCTTCGAAGCGGGCGACCGGTCTCGAACCGGCGACCTTCAGCTTGGGAAGCTGACGCTCTACCGACTGAGCTACGCCCGCAACTTCCATTTGCGTGCGGTCCCTCCGAAGCGAGGACCGCCTCGCGAAGGAGAGAACCGTACCAAATGGGGCGAGAGGGACTCGAACCCCCGACTTCTGCGATGTGAACGCAGCGCTCTAGCCAGCTGAGCTACCGCCCCAAACACACTACGTCGATCAAGCGGGCGAGTCGATCATATCGACATTGAGCACGCGCCAGCGTGCGAATTACTCGTTGCCCGCGCCTTCTAAGCGGGCAACCGGATTCGAACCGGCGACCTCAACCTTGGCAAGGTTGCGCTCTACCAGCTGAGCTATGCCCGCAATGTGCTTTCAAACAACAGCGCCGTCGTCAGACGTCCAATGTCCGCGAGGCACAAAACGGAGCCGCCCGAGGGCTGGCTCCGATGCGTCAGATTCTACCCCCGCCCGGAGGTTTCGTCAACTGGATTCGGGCTGGATGACCACTCGTTCGGATCCCTCTGAGAAAGTGGGAAAGTGGGAATTCGCTAGAGGGTCCGGGACGACAACAGGCGACTCAGCTCCCCCATTTCCACGGCTGGACCAGCTGCTTCAGGATTGGTCCATTGTCCTCCAGAAACTCCTTGAAAGTCTTCTCCGTGTTGGCGCGCGTCGCGATGTAGCAAGCCTCGCAGGTGTTCTGCTTCGTGAAGTTCTCAAGCATGTCCTCCTGCTTGTCGAAGTAGGCCATCACCATCGCGCACGGGGTCATGCGTCCGTCCGGGTTGATGACCAGGAACTTCCGGCCCGCCTGGCACCCGGGGAAGCCGCCCTCGGTCATGAACCGATAGAACTTCCACAGCACGCGCGGCGAAGTGTAGACCGGGTAGCCCTGATTCCGCAGGTCGATGACCTCCTCTATCTTCTGCTTGAGGAGATCCCCGCCGCCGTTCCCATCGATGAGGCCGGTTCGGTCCTGCACCCGCAGGTGACTGTACACCGAGAAGTTGATCGGCAGTCCCCACTCCTTGGCCTTCTTCACGAGGCCCGGCAGGTCCTGGTAGTTCCAGTTCGTGATGCACACGTTCAGCAGGATGTCGTCCTTGGCCGAGTTCTTCGCCAACTCGGGAAGCGTGCGCGACATCTTGTCGAACAGCCCCGGAATCCGGCGGAACTCGTCGTGACGCTCGTCCGGGAAATCCATCGAGATCGACAGCTGGTCCATTCCCGCCTTCTGCAGCTTCCGGAATCGCTCTTCGTTCAGGTTCGAAGCGTTACTGACCACGATCATGAACGGGAGCTTGCCCGGGTTCGCGAGCTTCTCGACGATCTCGTACACGTCGCCACGGGCCAGCGGCTCCCCGCCGGAGACGTGCGACACGACCGGCCGCAGCTCCTTCTGGATCGCCGCGTATTCGTCGGCCGACAGCCGGGTCTCCTTGATCGGACCGCCCCAGTTGCAGTGCCAGCAATTGGCCGTGCAGCTGTGCGTCACCTCGAAGGAAATCGAGAGAGGCTTGTTCTGCAGCTTGTTCTGAAAACCACGTGCCAGCATTCTGGCCGCCATGGCTCCTGATATGTTCATGCACTTCCCCCTGGGTCACTTCTCTAGTTGCGAATCGGCGCCAATCTCACCCGGAAACGGGCCATGAACAAGGAAGACTCCGCCGCCCGAAGCTTCCTGTACGGCCGCTAAGAACCCGTGACCACCCTATTCGTTCCCTTCGTCGGTCTCGGTCTCCCGACGCCCGCGGGCTTCCTTGATGTAGCCCACGGCCTTGGGGATGGCCTTGAAAGCGTAGATCGCGATCACCACGCCGAAGAAGGCGAAGAGCATCCAGGTGGGAATCTCGAACAGGCTGCCGAGCCAGGCCAGCATCACATATCTCGGGAACCGTCCGGTCAGCAGGGCACCGAGGTACTTCCAGAGGGGATAGTGAACCGAGAACGCCAGGAACTTGAAGGGGAAGAACGGAATCGGCGTGAAGCCCGTGACCACGATGACGAGGAAGGGGTACTTCATGAACAGGCGGGCGATCTTCTGATACCAGCCCTTGTCCTTGTAGCCGGCGAGCGACTGCAGGTTCATCACCGGAACGAAGACGGAGTGGTCCAGGAATCCCGCGATCAGTGTACCGATGCTGGCCGCCAGCGCCGTGTACCAGATGTTTCCGTTCGATCCGAAGTAGATCACCACCGGTTCGTGCGGGAATACCGAAACGGCGCTGTTGGCCGGAATCGCGTAGAACATCAGGTACAGATAGCTGTTCGACGAGAATTCCTGGAGGATGAGAACCAGCGTCACGATCGCCGTGACGACCATGATGCCGCCCAGGATCCACACCTTGGGTCCGAGCTTCTTGTACGTCAGCGGCTGCTTGACTCCATCCGCAAACGTGTAGTTCTCGTTGCTCTTCGCACTGCTCAAGTGTTCTCTCTCCTCGTCATGTCTTTCTGCAAGCGGCGCCAACGATATCCGTGAGACGACGCCCGCGCCAGCAGATGCGTGGTCGATACTGGCACGAAGCGGCCCGGCGCGTGTAGCTTGGCCCGTCACTCAGGCCGGAGATCCGCCGTCGGTTCCGGTCCCGTCACTGCAGTCAGGAGCGAGCGCGTGACCAAAGTCTCTACATGCCCCGAGTGCGGCGCCTCGTTGGGCGAATTCGACCAGACATGCCAGGCGTGCGGCAAGGCTCTGTCCTACGAGGCCGGCGAAGGGCACGTCGGCTGTGCCGTGTGCGGAGCAGACATCGGAGCCTACACCGAGACCTGCCCCGAGTGTGGAGAAACGGGTTATCCGGCGCTGCGGCCGCGGAAGGGGCGCAAGTTCAAGGGCTCACCCGATCTCGAGGCAAAGCGCTCCCAGGAGGAGTAGCCACCGCGAGACCGTGACCCCCGCAAACGCCGACTCTTCGGACTCGATCCCACCCGAGGCGATCGACACGGAGGCGGGCCGGGCGGCACTGGCCCGCTTCGTGGTCGTCCTCTATCAACCGCAGGACCTGGTGAACATCGCGCTCGTGGTGCGCGCGATGAAGAACATGGGTCTCACGCGGCTCCGGCTGGTCTCTCCGGCCATCTTCAACGCCTACCGCGTGACCGGGATCGCCCACGATACACACGAGATCGTCGACGCCGTGGAGCAGTACGACGAGTTCGATGATGCCGTCGCGGATGTGGTCCGGGTGGTCGCGATGACCGCGCGGCGCAGGGCCAGCCGGCAGGTGTGGAGTGAGCCGGACACGGGAGCCGAGAAGCTCGTGGCCCGGAGTGCTGATGGGGACATCGCACTCGTGTTCGGGCGCGAAGATCGAGGTCTCCCGAACGAGATCCTCGACCGGTGCCACGAAGCCATGTGCATCCCCACCAACCCGGAGCACCCCAGTCTCAACCTGGGACAGGCGGCGATGGTCGTCCTGTACGAGGTACGGCGAGCCGTGCGAAAGTCCTTCGACCTCGATGAACGCGATCTTTCAGGTAAGACCCGCGATCAGGCGCCACCGGCCACCGCGGCCGAGCTGGAGGAGTTCTTCGGCGTGTGGGAAAAGGCGATGGACGCGCTCGGGATGTTCCGAGGGGTCGAGCCGGTCACCAAAATGCGAAGCTACCGGAGAATCCTGAAGAGATCCGAGCCCGATCGCCGGGAGCTCAGGCTGTTCGAAGCCACCGCGTGGCGGATCGTCCACTTCGCCACGAGAATCGAGGCTCGGATCCGGGACCAGATCGCGAAGGAGGCCCGGAAGCCCTGATCCGGGCTACCCGGACGCTCTTTCCCGCGCCCGGATGGCGGCCGGCACGTAATACCGCTCCGTGTATTCCTTCAACATCCGGCGGGCGGTGAAACGGGCCCCTCCCGTGCGGATCGCCTGCTTCATCACGCGCACCCAACCGCGCGGTACACCGTCCGCGTCGCGCGAGTAGTAGAGCGGGCGCACCTCGTCCTCGATTATCCGGTAGAGGGATTCAGCGTCTTCCTGGTCGGCGAGCTCCCAATCCTCAGGCGTCTCGCCGCCGAGGTCCTCGCCTATCGCCCAACCGTTGAGGCGGGTGAAGCCCTCGGCCCACCAGCCGTCCAGCGTGGACAGGTGGGGCACTCCGTTGATCGCCGCCTTCTGCCCGCTCGTGCCGCTCGCTTCCATGGGGGGCCGCGGAGTGTTCAACCACACGTCCACACCGGACACGAGTTCGCGCGCGATGTTGATTTCGTAATTCTCGACGAAAGCGATACGGCCCGCGAAAGCCGGATCCGACGCCATGCCGTACACCTCGGCGAGCAGCGCCTGGCCCGGCTGGTCCGCCGGGTGCGCCTTGCCCGCCATCACGATCTGAACCGGCCGCCAGGGATCGAGGAGGATCGCCCGCAGGCGTTCGATGTCCTTGAACAGCAGGGTGGCGCGCTTGTACGTGGCGAACCGCCGGGCGAAACCGATGGTCAGGGTCGTCGGACCGAGCAGCGTGCCGGCAGCCACGACCTGGCTGGGCGCGGACTCACCGTCGGTCCAGCGCCCACGGGCTCGCATCCGGAGCTCGGTAAACAGCCGGCCGCGGCACTTCTTGTGAGCCTCCCACACCAGGTGATCGGGCAGGTCGAGGGCGCGCTCCCAGAGGGCCGGATCGTCGTGCTGAAGCTCCCAGTCGGGGCCCAGGTACCGGTGGAAGAGGTCCCGGAACGGAGGCGACACCCATGACGGAACATGCACACCGTTCGTGACGTGCCCGATGGGCACCTCGTCGTCGCTGGCGACGTCGGGCCACATCGATCTCCACATCCGCCTGGCCACTTCGCCGTGGCGCTCCGCCACGCCATTCCGTGCGTCCGACATGCGGATGGCAAGCGTCGACATGTGGAAGCGGCCGTCGTCGTGCGGGTGTCTTCCAAGCGCGTTCAGCTCCTCACGGGAGAGTCCGAGCCGGTCGAGGTAGTGCTTGAAGTACCGGTCCATCCGGTCCAGGGAGAATGCGTCGTGTCCGGCGGCGACCGGCGTGTGTGTCGTGAACACCGTGGATTCGGACACACGCCGACGGGCTTCCTCGCCGGACAGTCCGCCTTCCACGTACTCACGATACCTCTCCAACGTCATGAAGGCGGCGTGCCCCTCGTTGGCGTGCCACACGTCCGGGTGAATGCCGAGCGCCCGAAGCACCCGAACCCCGCCGATTCCGAGAACGATCTCCTGTCTCAGCCGCATCTCGTTGTCACCGGAGTACAACTGGTGAGAAAGCTCACGGTCTTCAGGGTGGTTCGCTTCGATATCCGTGTCCATCAGGTAGATGGACGATCTTCCGATCAGCATCTCCCACACGCCGAGATGGACGACGCGCCCGTCGAGGGTCACGGAAGCGTGCGCACTCTCTTCGCCGTTGCCCATCACCTTGCGGATGGCCATGGTGTCGGCGTCGAACGGCTCCTCGATCGCCAGCTGACGTCCGTCTTCCGTCATGCGCTGACGGAAGTAGCCCTTCTGGTAGAACAGGCCGACCCCGACGAGGGGGATTCCCAGATCACTCGCTTCCTTGAAGTGATCGCCCGCCAGGATGCCGAGACCACCAGAATAGATGGGGATCGAAGCATGAACGCCGAACTCGGCGCAGAAGTAGGCGATCCCCCCGGGAGCCAGGTCACCGTGCGTTTCCCGGTACCAGCTCAGTCGCTGCTCGAGCACCGCGTCGAGCTCCGACATCACGGCGTCGTACTCGCGCATGAAGACCGGATCTCGAGCCGCTTCCGCCAGCCGGTCAGCGTCTACCCGCCGCAGCAGGTCGACCGCGTTCCTTCCAGTCAGAGCCCACAGGGTTGGATCGATGCGCTGGAACAGCGCGCGCGCGTCCTGATGCCAGGTCCACCAGAGGTTGTTCGCCAGGCCCTCGAGCCCCGCAATTCTGTCCGGAAGCTCCATCTCACCCTTCTCGTTCATTCACCCGTCGCCGTCGATCGGTTTGCCGGCACCAAGAATTGTGGCAATACCGGCCCCTCGATGCACGACCCGGTGGAAGGCTCTGCTGAGTCGCCTCCACACCGGGTCATCGAATTCGAAGGAGCCTATGCTAGATGCGTGCCGCTATCTTGTCGAGGAGTACGGCGTTGCTGGAGGTCCGCTTCATGATGCCCAGCACCTCGCCCATGGCATCCACTTCGGAGTGACCACTCAGCTCCCGCCGCATGGCGTGCGAAGCCGTAAGCGCGGCGTCCGACAGCAGCAGCTCCTCGCGCCGTGTGGCGCTGGCGTTGAGATCGATCGCCGGGAACGTGCGTCGGTCCGCGAGCTCGCGGCTCAGGACCAGTTCGCTGTTTCCGGTGCCTTTGAACTCCTCGAAGATCACCTGGTCCATGCGGGAGCCGGTGTCCACCAGCGCGGTGGCGATGATGGTCAGCGACCCTCCACCCTCGGCTGGATCGATGTAGCGGGCACTCCCGAGGAAACGCTTCGGCTTGTCCAGCGAGCTGGCATCGAGTCCCCCGGACAGCGTCCGGCCCGTTCCGCTCTCGACCATGTTGTAGGCCCGCGCGAGGCGGGTGATCGAGTCGAGGATGATCACTACGTCCTGGCCCATCTCCGCCCTGCGGCGGGCACGCTCCAGCGTGATCTCGGCGACCTGGATGTGGCGGTCAGGCGGATAGTCGAAGCTCGAGGCCACCACTTCGCCGTAGCCGCACGCCTCCATCTCGGTCACCTCCTCGGGCCGCTCGTCCACCAGCAGGATGAAGACCGAAGATTCCGGGTAGTTCTTCACGATGCCCTCGGCGATCGCCTGCAGTACCATCGTCTTCCCGGCCTTGGAGGGTGCCACGATCATCGCACGCTGCCCTTTGCCCAGGGGACAGAACAAATCGATGATCCGGTTGGTGGGGTCGGGCTCACCGCGCCGGGTGAGGCCGCATTCGAGCTTCAATTGCTCTCTTGGATGCTGCGCCGAGAGGCGCCCGAAGTCGCGGCGATGGCCCAGCTCTTCGACCGGGACACCGTTGACGGAAAACACACGCTTGAGAGGTGGACTCTTGCCACTTCCCGGGGGATTCCCGACCTCTCCCTCGAGCTCGTCGCCCGAGCGCAGCTTGTGTTTGTGGATCAGGCGCTGCCCGACGTAGATGTCGTCATCGCTAGGGGTGTAGCTCATGTGCTTCCGCCGGATGAATCCCGACTTTCCGCCGAGGACTTCCAGCACCCCGAGGGTTCCTTCGTTCGTCACTTCAAATCCGTTCTTTTGCTGATCGACCCGCAAAGATGCTCGCGGACCAGGAAAACAAGACGCCCGAGCGTCCGCCGTCACGACCATGAGGATCGAAACAGAAGCAGCATGGGGCCACCATAGAACCCGACGGACCTGAGGGGGATCCCCGGCGGAGCCGCGGGTCGGCTCGATCGCGACCGCCTCCCGGCGGATCGTGCCTCGATCGAGGCATTAATCATACCACTCTCTGGCCCGGAATCAACCTCGTGTCAATTCCCGGGGTCGGGGAAACGGCCGTACCGCGGCCCGAGCGGGTCCGGATTCGCTAGAAAAGTAGACGGTACGTCAGGCGAATGTCCCGCCCCGGAAGGGGCGCGATGTCCTTCAGAAGCGACACGTGGTTCCGCGCTTCCTGGTCCGTGAGATTGGTGCCGCGAAGGGTGACCTCGTGGATCAGGCTGCCCGTGAAGAACGCGTAGCTGACGGACGCATTGAGAAACGTGTAGCCGGGCGTCGGTGTCTCGAACGTGGCCACCCGCGTCTGTTCTTCCGTCCACCGCACGTCCACCGCCGCTCGCCACCGATCGACCTCCCACAGGGCCCCGCCGCCCCAGCGGAGAGGCGGAATGAACGGCAGCGGCTCGTCCGTGGCAGTGTCCTCGGCTCGCACGTAGTCGCTGAAGCCCGTGAGAGCCAGGTGGTTACCGGGTCGGTGCAGAATCGAGACCGTGAGGCTCAGCTCGAACCCGTAGAACCTGGCGTCCTCCTGTTCGTATTGGGCGACCGTGAGACCACCCACCGTGGAATCGGTCGGCATGATGAGTATGAAGTCGTCGAACGAGTTCACGTAGCCGGACAGCTGTCCGGTGACGGGACCTTCCGTGACGATCAGCGCCGCGTCGAAGCTATGGCCGATCTCGTTCACCAGATTCGGGTCGCCCACTTCGTACAGGCGGGTCGCCGCGTGCGGCCCATCGGAATACAGCTCCTCGGCGGTGGGAAGCTTCGTCGAGCGGGCCGCCGCCGCCGTCAGCGTGACCGACTCCGATGCGGACCAGTTGATCCCCAGTGAACCGGAGAATCCGTCGCTGCTCCGGCTGCGGCCATCGATCACGTCGTGGTCGTTCCCCTCCCATCGAGCGCCGACTCCGAACTTGAAGGCGCTGACAGCGACTTCTTCGTACAGAAACAGGGCCAGTGCCCCGGTCTTCGTGTCCGGAAGGAACGCCTCCAGCCCCTGCGCCTGTACCTCCCTCTTGCCGTACTGGGCGCCCAGCGTCCCGGTTACGGGTCCCAGTGGCGCGTGCGTCGCCTCCAGTCGGCCTTCGAACTCATTGTTGTCGAACCGGGTGCCGAGCTCATCGCCCTCGATTTCCTGGTGGTTGTAGTCGGCGTAGCCCGCGCGGAGTTTCGCTGCGCGCACCAGGCTTCCACCGAAGCGCCAGGCCCCCTCGACATCGAACCGGGTCTGATCCAGGTCGATCTGGACACCCTGGTCATGCCCTTCCTCCGGCACGGTGGGTTCCTCGTCCGCGTGCTCGTGGCCCGGGACGCCGTATTTCGTGCCGTAGCCAGTGACTGCCGCACCGAGGTATCCGGCAGAACCCACCCACGACGCTCCAAGGGATCCGGTCCGGGTCTCCAGGGCGCTGTTCGGGAGGAAGCCCAGGTCCTCGTGCTCCTCGCCGGGCTCCTGGGCCGGCGGGGCGACCGCCGGACCGGGAATTCGGTAGTCGTCCGTATTCCGGACCAGGCCGCTGGCGTGCCACCCTATCGAGCCGACCGTGCCACTGAGCGAGGCGCCGCCGTTCAGCTCATCGCTCACCGTGGCGCCCTGTACCTGGGCGTGACCGGTGAAGGCGTGGATGGACTTTTCCCGGGGGATTCGAGGATCGATCATGTTCACGGCCCCGCCGATCGCCGAGCTGCCGTACAGGAGGGTCGAGGGGCCACGGATGATCTCGATCTGGCCGGCCAGCATCGGCTCCACCGCCACCGCGTGATCGGGTCCGCTGGCCGACACGTCTCCGCTGCTCACTCCAGACTCGAGAACCCGGACCCGGTCTCCCTGCAGACCGCGGATCACGGGACGGCTGGATCCCGGACCGTAGTACGTGGAGGTCACCCCCGGCTGCTCCGCCAGCGTCTCGCCGATCGAGTTGCGGCCCTTCTCGACCAGTTCACGGCCGACGAGGACATCGGTCGCCTGGTAGAGTTCGGTCTGGGTGCGGGCTTCCGGACCCACGCTCGCGATGATCGGCTCGGCGTGAAATACGGGTTCGAGCTGAATTTCGAGTTCGAGTCGCGCTCCCGCTTCGACGGTGATTCGCTCGACGGCCCGACCGAAGCGTGGACTGTAGACCTCGAGAACGTAGCTGCCGGGCGGGACCTCGATGCGAAAACGGCCATCATCGTCGGCGTCCACGTGCCTGCCCAGTCCTACGACCCGTATCTCTGCTCCCACCGCCGGCGCACCGGCGGGCGCGAACACGTGCCCCTCGACAGAGGCCGTCGCCTGCTGTGCGTCGGCTGTCTCCATGTCGGCGAGGAACATCAAGCCTGCGAGCAGGAGCACTGATGGAGTTGGTCCGGCAAGCAGACGAATTGTATTGATAGAGATCACTATACCTCCGAGCGAACCATGGTACGGCAGAGCCGTGGAAGAAGCACGGACAACAGCCAGGAACAACCTGGTTGGCTCAGAGGGGAGGGGATCGAGCGCGCGCGGTGCGGACCTCGCCGCACGAACTGCAGGCGGGCTGCGCGTATTGCTCAGGCTCGGGTGCATCCTCCTTGGGTGCGGGTGCGATCGGAGTGTCCGCCCCGTCCTCCGCAGCCGTTTCCGCCACGACGCACAGTGCACAGCTTGCCGTTTGCGACTGACCATCGGCATGTGAGTGGTACGGCGCGGGACCGGTCACCCAGAACAGCAATGCGAGGACCAGAACCGAGTAGACTTCGCGGGCAAACGGCTGAGACCGGCTACGCGACGCGCAGCGCCGGGCGGGGGGGGTGGTTGCCCCGTGTCCTATACTGTCGGCATTACGCGGCAAGGCTCATGCGCTCCGGAGTCTGGTAAGAGTCGGGCAGAAAGGATGACGGGAATCAGCTCCCGAAGCAAACTTCCAGCACCCGAGATGACCTTGAGACATACCGTACACGTTGCCCGAAGATCCCCGCGACTGGCGCCATGACTGGACTGTTGCTGGTTCTGTCAGCCGGCTCTTTCATCGCGCCGCTGGCGAGTGTCGAGGGAGTGTGGACGCAGGACACCCACCCCCTTCCGTGTCGAGTTGCGACTTCCATTCTGGTCGAGCGGAGCCTGGCGGCTGACATCGGCCTCTCGCCTGGTGACTCGGTGGATGTCGGGTCTGACCCGGCGGGACCCGGCTGCCGCGTGATGATCGCCGGTGTGTACGAACCCGATGCCGACCCGTCGGAGCTGGCCCGCGAGCGTCCCCGAATCCTCATGCACCTGCCGGAAGTGGCCGCCATGGCGGGACGCGAAGACGAAGTGGATCGGTTCTCCATTCGCTTGCGGGACCCGGCCGGGGCCGATGACGTGGCCCGAGACCTGGTGGCCCTGATGCCCGGGACCCGAGTTCTTCGGGCCGACGTGGTAGCGGCGCGCGCTTCCACCACGTTCGAGGTCGTGCGCCGTTTCCACAGGGCGATCGGGATCATCACCATAACCGCGGGCGGCGTCTTCCTGGCCTGCATCATGACCCTCAAGGTCCAGGAGCGGCGTTCGCAGGTGGCAGCACTCCGGCTGGTGGGGGTGTCCCGGAAAACGCTTCTTTCCTGGCTCATCCTGGAGGCGGCTCTCGTCTCGGTGTTCGGCGGAATCCTGGGCATCGGAATCGGAAGCCTGGCCTCTCGTTTGATCAACGGGTTCTATCAGCGAGCCTACCAGACCACGCTGGAGTTCTCGATCGTAACCACGGAGACGGTGTGGATCGGCCTGGTACTCGCCGTCTCGCTCGGGCTGATCGCCGGGGCGGTCGGGGCGGTCCGGCTGTTGCAGGTGGACGCGCTCGCGGAGGTGGGCCGGTGAAGGGGCGGGAAAGGTGCTGATCCTCAGATACTCGGCGCGGGAGCTGCTGCGGCACCCGATCCGGTCGGGTCTGGCGATCCTCGGGGTCGCGGTGGCGTGCGCCATGCTCCTCGACATGCTGATGCTGGGTGGAGGGCTCAACTCGAGTTTCGAGAGTCTCCTTACCACGGCGGGATACGAGCTGCGCGTCGCGCCGGCTGGCACGCTTCCGTTCGATACGGGAGCGACGATCTCGGACCTGCAGACCGTGCGGACCGGAATGCAGCGGCTCGACGAAATTGACGGTGTAGCGCCGGTGCTCGGAGCCAACCTGCTGCTCGAAGGCCCGGACAGACCCCGCGTCTTCGTTCTCGGCGTGGATCCGGCCGACCAGGGCATCTACAGACTGGAAGCCGGCGAGGACCTGCGCTCCGAGGCGCGGGGCGAGCGCGGGATCGTGATCGACCGCGAGCTCACCGACCGTGGGCTCGCGATTGGCGATACGATCATGCTGCAGGCGCCGGGAAGCTTCGCCGACGCGAGGAGCCGCCGCGGCGAATTCACGATCGTGGGCATCGCCGACTTTCTCTATTCCTCGGTCGGTGAGCGATCGGCAGCGGTCAGTCTCGGCACCCTGGCGGAGATCACCGATCAGCCCGACGAGGCATCGCTCCTGATGGTGCGCCTCGCCGAGGGCGCCGACCCCGAGGACGTGGTTGCGCGACTCCGATCCGATTTCCCGGGATTGGAGATCGCTTCCGTGGGACAGCTGGTGGAACGGGCGGCGCAGCGACTGTCGTACTTCCGGCAGCTGGCCGTCATTCTGGGAACCGTGAGCCTCATCGTAACGACCCTCCTCATAGGCACGATCATGGCCATATCGATCAACGACCGGTACGGCACGATCGCGGCGCTGCGGGCCATCGGCATTTCCCGACGGTCCCTCGTGGCAGCCTTTGCCCTGGAAAGTCTTCTGCTCAGTCTCGCCGCCGCCACCATCGGCCTTGCACTCGGTCTTCTCGTTGCGGGTCAGCTGGAGAGCATACTGTCCGACTTTCCGGGATTGCCGGCGGCGATTCGTTTCTTCGTTCTCGATCCGGGTCGCGTCGGACTGGCGGCTGCCGGGGTCATCGCCGCGGGCGTCCTGGCGGCGCTCGTACCCGCCATTCGGGCCATGAACGCACCCATAGCGTCCACCTTGCATAGGGAAGAGCCGTGATTGGCCCACAGGGCGCACTCGTCGAGGCAAGCGACGTGCGGCGTGAGTACCGCCTGAAGGGTGACCTCATCCAGGCGGTGAATGGTGTCTCTCTCGAGATTCAGGCAGGCGATTTCCTGGCGATCGTCGGTCCCAGCGGTTCCGGAAAATCGACATTGCTGCATCTGCTGGGCGCAGTAGACACGCCGACTGGCGGGATCATCTACCTGGACGGTATCGACGTGGCCTCGATGAGCGACCCGGAACGAGCCCGGTTCCGGTTGGAGCATGTAGGTCTCGTATTTCAGCGATTCCACCTGCTACCGATGCTGACGGCCATGGAGAACGTCGAGCTCCCCATGGCGGAAGCCGGCGTCTCGCGGCGGGAGCGCAGGGAACGCGCCGCCGAGCTCCTCGAGCGCGTCGGCCTCGCGAATCGAATGCGCCACCGCCCAGGTGAGATCTCGGGGGGTCAACGGCAGCGAGTGGCGGTCGCCCGGGCACTGGCCAACCGGCCCTCGCTTCTGCTCGCGGACGAGCCGACTGGAGAGTTGGACCAGAAAACCTCGGGCGAGGTGCTCGAGCTGTTTCAGTCGCTCAACGCGGACGGAACGTCCATCGCCGTGGCCACGCATGACCTGCAGTTGGCAGAGGGTGCGAGGAAGCGGCTCGTGCTGGTGGACGGGAGGATCCGGGAGTGATCGGGCGCCTGGTCTGGCAGTCCCTCGCCCAGCGACCCGGCCGGTCGGTTCTTCTGCTCCTCGGCTATGGGCTTGGAGTGGGAGTAACGGTCGCCCTCCTGTCGATAGGCGATGCGCTCGTCGAGCAGTCCCGTGACCGGGACCTGCTGGGAGGCGGCGACCTGGTCGTTTTGCCCGCGGGCATCGACCTGGAGACGCTGAAGACGGGCGGAGTCAGTTCCCTCTACTTCACGATCGACCAGGCTCCATACCTTTATCGCGAGGTGCTGGCTGGACCGCGGTTCCGTGAGCGGATCGGGGCGACAGCCCCTTGGATCGACGACGCGTTGCTGTACCTCGACGCGGGCGACACCACCATCGCCGTGGCCGCTCGAGGGCAGATTCCGAGCCGGGCTGAGTCGCTCGGCGTATCGCCCGAGCTGATCGCCGGCGAATGGATGGATTCCGAGACGGACGATCGGTGGATGCTGCCTTCGGACTCGGCGCGGCTGGCTGAGATCGACGCGTTCCACCTGCCCTCGGGTGACGCGGCGAGCGACTCGACCTGGGCCGAATGGCACTACTTCAACGTCCTGTCTCCGGACGAATCGTACTGGCTGTATCTGACGTTCCTGGTCGGCGGGCGTTTCGAGTCGGGCGAGTGGGGTGGGCAGATCCTGGCCAACCTCGTGCGCCGAAGCGGCGGCGAACGGCGTTTCGAGGGTCGTTTCGAGGCGAGTGACGTCCAGTTCTCGATCGAGCGGCCGGATGTGGAACTGGGCTCCTCGTCCGTCCAGTTGAGGTCCGACGGCACGTACTCGGTCAGGACGCGAGTTCCGGCTGCGGACGGAGGCGGCGACAGCCTGGTG
>Ga0272442_10003789_pt1 | contig 21037 bp, 17 predicted proteins | sample SSMForm2O_FD_200262 | JGI IMG/M metagenome (GOLD analysis project Ga0272442, IMG submission 200262) | Marine sediment archaeal communities from Little Sippewissett salt marsh, Falmouth, MA, United States - SSM-Form-2O | ecosystem: Environmental > Aquatic > Marine > Wetlands > Sediment ... | reverse complement strand
CTCTTTTTTGCAAGAGATTAGCTTGTTTTGTTCCGATAATTGTTCCGTGAAGTCTGTTCATGTACAACAGACTTTGTCGTTATGGACTCTTATTTACTGTTTTTACAGCAGCGCTTTGGCCACATCCACCGCTGTTGCCGCGTCTGCCGCATATCCTTCCGCCCCGATTTTATCGGCGTATTCTTGTGTCACTGGTGCTCCCCCAACCATGACCTTGGTGCCGGTTCCCGATTCTTTTATTGCTGCAACCGTTTTTTCCATCATGGGCATTGTTGTCGTCAACAAAGCTGATAGCCCCACTGCTTTCGCCTTGTTTTCCTTAATTGCCTCGACGAATTTCATCGGCTCCGCATCCGTACCTATATCGATCACATTGAAGCCAGCACCCTTCAGCATCATTGTTACCAGATTCTTACCGATATCATGCAGGTCGCCTTTAACAGTCCCCATTACCACCGTTCCTATCGGCTCGACTCCTGCCTCCGCCAGTTTTGGCTCCAGGATTTCCATTGCCATTTTCATTGCTCTGGCTGCTATCAGAACTTCCGGCACATAAACCTCATTTTTCTTGAACGCAGCTCCTATCACATTCATCCCTGCGATCAAACCTTCCTCTAGAATCTTTTCCGGGTCCATTCCTTCATTCAGGGCTTCTTTGGTTACTTCTTGAGCCGTATTCTGATCCCCCTTGATCACTGCTGTCTTCAATGCTTCTAAGTTCGCCATCATTCACCTTTCTTTTTCAATGTCTTCTATTCAAATCCTATGTTGGCCATGCACATCCCACTAGCCATAGTAACTCGGTATCTTACCCAAAACGCTTCCTTTCTGCAACCCTCTCTCAATATATTTTGCATTTCTATTTCCTCCCGCTACAATAGTCTTTTTAGGTGTCAAACTAGGGTGAGCATTTATCCGCTTACCCTTTATTTTATGGAACCATTTACTTTGTCACCATAACCTGCTAACTTGTTTATATACAAGAGGTTAACAAACTTATGCCTCTGCCCGAATTTACCATGTACAATGAAATCTTACAACTAGCTTCTACTGCTGCCCGTACTGCTGGAAATCTCGCTCGAACCCAGGCACATTCCCTCAAGGTCAGCCTCAAATCCGCCGACCAGCTTGTCACCCAGATCGACCGTCAGTGTCAGGACCTGATTGTCGAGCAGGTTCGCTCTCGGTTTCCTGATCACGGCTTCATTGCCGAGGAGGGTGACCACGGCCACATGTTCAAAATCCCTCCCTCTGGTTCCGATGATTTTTGGTGGGTCATTGATCCAATCGATGGTACTCGCAATTTCGTCCACGAGTTTCCCCTCTATGCCGTCTCTATCGGCGTTCTGCATAAGGGAATTCCCGTTGTAGGCGTTATTTATGAGCCTAACCTTGACCTCTTATTTACCGCCCACAAAGACGGCCCTGCTCTTTGTAACGATCGACCCATTCGTTGCACTGATGAACCACTTCATAAGAACAGCCAATTGGCGATTTCTGGTAATATTTCTCTCCATCTATCCGGTTCTTGTCTTTCCCAAACGATGAAAAAGCATGTCCTGGTCAACCTTGGCTCTGCCGCTCTGCACTATGCCTTTATCGCTCGCGGTTCTTTTACTGCTGCTTTCGGCTGGGAAATAAAACTTTGGGATATCGCCGGCGGTTCTGCTATCTGTTTAGCTGCTGGTGCTTCTGTCCTTGCCCCCGATGGCAGCCCAATATTTCCCCTTGATTGCTCCTCCTACCAGGGCCAACCCCTGCCCATCCTTATCGCTCCCCCTTCCCTCCACGCCCCCCTGCACGACCTGTTTTCTCTCAAATAACCTATGCTTGCATTTTGAATGATAGGTTTGTTTGTGCCTATATGCTGATTCTTTATTTGTTTTGATCCTTTGCATTTTGAAAATTTGGATTTGTTTAGGATTTAGATATTAGTGCTTCGGATTTTTCTTAACAAAAAATATGATCCTATACATTTGTCTTTCCAGTAATATTTGCTGAAAATATTATGACTTAACCCATATGGGGCTGGACCAGCCTATTTCCTGGTTATCTTGTATGACCCTGAGATAATAATAACTATGCTCCCCCGGCATATTATCAACAAAATCTATTTTCCATTCTTTCTTATTTTTTAATTGCTCACCGTCCCGCTCATATATTATTTCGCCGTCCCGGAAAATCACTATGTTTGTCAGCTCATCAGTGCCTGTAATCTTAGCAGTTATGTGGGGCTTCTTATTAGCATTGATCTCTTCCCCCATCAAACAGCCGTTAATGCTAAAGTCTATGAATATTTTGTCTCCCGTAGTTGCAAAACAACGTCGTGCCCGCAGAGCTTCCACTATGCCCTTCTGACTTACCTCTTTTACTAAAACCGCCGCTAAGCCTATCCCCATGGAATTATGATCGCCGCTGGCTATAAGGCCCATTTTATAACCCTTTGCCAAACCGTCCTGGATGTAACATCCTTTTGCACTGGTCAGATTTGTTGTCTCACGTGGACAACCTTTATGTTCACACGATTCACGACACTGAAAAATCTCCGCCACGCATTGATATTCTTCATCATGGTAATTCCAATCCATGGGATGCTGTTTATCTGCGGTATGATGAGGTATCGTAACTGCTTTAATATTTTTTGCTCGCAAAAGACCCCAGAGTTTGTCCGGCATATTACTCTCAGGCGTGGCCCGGCTTTCATAAATGTTGTTCGTTTTTGGATTTATAAACTTGGCCGCATCTTCATCCGAGGCAAATATAACATTCCTGTGCCCCGAACCTGGAATCACTTTGGGCCCTGCACTCAGCGTCCATTCATAAGCTGGTAAACCCACAAAATATGGCTCTTCTGTGTAAAATTGGGCTGCTCGACGTGTTTTACGCCAGTTAACCTCGTGCATGTCGTATCCATGATCTGTCATCCCGACGAAGTCATATCCTTCCACATCGATCCCATAACGATAATTCTCATCCAGTTCCCCGTCCGAGCCGTCGATCCAGCACCTGGAAATATTAGTATGTTCATGCAAATTACCATACAGCCATGTGTATTTTTGACCATCATGTTCTACTGTTCTGCGTTTTACCCATGGCCTTCCCTTTGAGGCATCGCCGATCTTGCCTGCGTCATAGACCTCAAAACTGATCTCTTTGTTCTCTATTTCCGGCCCGGCTATTTTTGTTTTGGCAACATAAATATCACTATAGCGCGGAGCTATTACTTCTCCCGGTTCCAGAATATTATCTCCCTGCCAGGCTACCCATAATAATCCTCCCTCCCCGCATGCCACTGACGTCCTCCCCAGTCTCCCCCAGCGCACATCACCCACCAGATCAACCTTAGGCGTCCACCCTCTTTCCTCATCCAGTCTGCTGCCCACAATTTTCCAGGCCCGCCTGTTATGCCGCCTTTTACCTTTCTTTCCTTTAGCTCCCGGTTCTATAAACTCCCGGCTGCCCAGCCACAGCCTGCCGTTATCATCCTTGAAAAACTTGGGCTGTTGATTATTGGCCGAGGCAAATACCCTTTTGCCCCCATAACCTGCCTCTTTTGCCCTTATCGTCTTTAGCTCATTCCCGTCCCAGCATCCCACCCAGCACTCACTCATGCCAAAATAACAATCCCTTTTCTTATTATCACCCCGTCTCTCCCATGCCACCCAGATTCTATCGTCAGCATCACAACATACATCCGGATGTCCACATTGATATGTCCGCTCCCCCCCCAGACAAACCGCTATCTCTTTACCCACTCCACTTTCCGTCGGCTTATAATTATTCAAATATATATTAAGTTCACCCTTTTCTGCCTTGCTATACGCTATCCATATTACCCCTGCCCTATCGATCGTTATGGCGGGACTATAGACATTTTCCTTACCATTACTAATCCGAACAGTCTCTCCCCATTTACCACCCCTGTATTCTTTCAGACAGATATTGAATCTGCCCTTTTTATAAGATTCCCAGGCCAGCCAGTATCCCCCATCATTATTCGATATTAGATATGGATGACTTGCCCTGCCGTCTTTGACTGTCGTTGCTGCCCTTGGCTCTTCAAAATCCTTTCCTTTGCAAATACTGCTTTCAATTCCCCAGCTGTCACCAACATTACTTACCCACACTACCATAGCCCCCCCATTTTTACCGCACGCAATTTGGGGCTGATCATAATATCCTTCGGGCCCTATTTCCCTGGCCCCGGACCAATGCCTCTTCCGGTAATTTATCATGACTGCTTCCTTGCCGTTTCGCTTTCTTGCCAGCCACGCCACCCACACCTTACCGTCCTCCCCCATCGCCATTGCAGGTTCATCCGCAAAACTATTATTACTGGAACTAAGACATTTAACCTCAATCATCCTTATCTCTTGTACTAACCCCTTCGTCTGGCTTTTATCTACTTTGCCCTGATTCGCACCGACAAAGGTAGTATTTAGACCAACTATTCCATAAGACCCCATCCCCGCCGCTAACCTGACAAATTCACGACGATTCAAATTACTCATTAGATTTATCCTCATCCCCCCCCCCATAATTCATATGGACTGATAATATTATCTATTAATACGACTACGTTGCAACATCTACCCTTATGCAAATTTGGCCCCATATTCCCAAACTCATACACTCATATACCCATAGACCCATATACCTAAAAAATTGGCCCGCCTGAGGTTAGCGGGCCTTTAAGGAGGAGGTTTTTTGCATTTTTATCGAACGAAGCTTTATTCCGTAATCTCTCTACCGGAAACTTCGTTCTTTCTTGAGGAGAGAAGGAAAGAAAGTGTGTGTGAATTTATTTTTATCTTTTTTCATATTTGATCTTTTATTTCTTTTAGTATTTCTCATGTCATAATTAATTACGGAGAGTACCCTCGGATGTTCAAAAAAAAGAATAAAAAAAAGAATATAGCCAAAGCAACACGGTTTGATTAAGCTCTTATACGCAGTTTGCAACCGGGCTGATAACAAAACTCACAGATCACCCTGGATTGTAATGTCTTGTAGCATAAGGTGTTGTGGCGGCTGACATGCCGGCTGTGTACATTTTGTCACCTAAATTAGGAGTAATTTGATTTGACTGATACCGGTTATAAAATTGGTTTTATGGGGGCTGGCAAAATGGCCGAAGCCCTGATCGCCGCCCTGCTCACAGGAAAGCTCACTTCTCCGGACAATATAATCGCCGCTGACCCTGTTCCCCAACGTCGCGATATCTTTCGGGATCGTTTTAACATTCGAGTAACCGACGAAAACAGACAGGTACTTCTTGATTCGGATATTGTCTTTTTGGCTTTTAAACCCCAAAATTTCCCCACCGCCCTTGAAGGACTTACCCCTGACACTCGGCCTGATCACATTATTGTCTCCATCATGGCCGGAGTACGCATTGAGAGTATCCATAAAATCCTGCCCGGACGAGTTATTCGAGTTATGCCCAACACCCCCTGCCTCGTCGGCCAAATGGCCGCTGGTTTCGCCCCGGCCCCGGACGTCTCCCCCGCAGACCTTGAAATCGTCCGTAATATCCTCCAGTCTGCCGGCTTGGCCCTTGAGGTCCGTCAGGAGGATTTAGATGCCGTAACCGGTCTGAGTGGTTCCGGCCCTGCTTTCGTTGCCTATCTTATCGATAGTTTCATCGCCGCTGGCACCGCCGAGGGACTATCTGAAGAAGTGGCCCGCAACTTGGCCCTGAAAACCTTTGCCGGCACCGCCAAATTGCTGACCGATTGGAACCTGTCTCCCCGTGAATTGATAGACATGGTCTCTTCTCCCGGCGGCACTACTGTTGCCGGACGGGAAATTCTGGAATCCTCTCAAGTCAAGCAAACACTTATCGACACCATCAAACGCGCCGCCGAACGCAGCCGTCAGCTGGGATAATAGTTTTAGTGCAAGGTAAGAATTTACAGGAAATATTTGAGTATAGCTGGATGGCTGTCAGTCTGGCAGCCTTGTTATTCTGGCTTCTGCGCAACAAAGGAATCCGTCGCGCCTTTATCCATGCCCCCCCTCGCCCTTACCCTTTTCAAGTCATGGACATCCTTCTGGTTCTCTTTATATATTCTATTCCTCTTTTGATTCAAGACATCTTTTTACCTAAACAACCGGATATGCCTTGGCCCCAAAGGAATCTTACATTATTAGTCACCATTGCCGGTCAGCTTTTAATTTCAATTGTTATTTTTATCCTGGCCTTTCAGCGCTATCGACCCGACTTTCGTGACTTTGGAATAACTCCCACCCGTCTCGGTCATACCTTTATCCGCGCTTTTCTCTACTCGGTAGTTGTTTTCGGCTTAACCTTTCTTACCTTTAAACTGACCGTTTTGATTTGCAAGTCATTCGGCTATAATGAGGAGCAAAAACACACGTTTTTAACCCTGCTCGAACAAAAGCCCCCCTTCTTAACCATGTTTCTTTTAGTTATCTCACCCGCCCTCTTTGCACCGATAATGGAGGAGTTACTTTTTCGAGGATTGTTCCAGAATTTTTTCATCGGCGTTCTTGCCCGGCGACACAATACCTGCCTTACTGCTCATTCAGACATCAAAATGAATTCAACTTCCCCCTCATCAAATATACGTTGGCAGGGTATTGCAATGTCAGCCGCCATTTTCGCCCTTATTCATCCCTGGCAGCATTGGCCGGCAATTTTCGTACTTGGATTATCTTGGGGATATGTCTATGAACGCCACAAAAATCTGCTTATCTCCATCTTCATGCACAGTCTGTTTAACATCCTCTCACTGACTGCAACATTGATACAAGTCACCCTAAAAGGAACGTAACCCCTCCCTCTGGAATCTCCTCTAACTCACAATGCCCGCTCACAGTTGTTCTTTGACATACTGCAGACTGATTGTGGCATCCCAGGCATCTTTGCTTTTCACCCGTGCCGGATAAACTGTAACCTGCGTGCAATTTAAGGAGTCGAAACTGCGTTCGGCAAAGTCGATAAATTTTGCTATCTGCAGCAGTTTAACGCCGTTCAGCTTATAACTCTCCCGGAAAAGCCACGTTTTGTCTTTGGTGAGTTTAGGATCGAAGCTTTCGATGCGTTGCATTTTAGATTCAGGAATCAGTGCCCCACGGGCACACTGCCGCGCCGATGTGACTCTGTCGAAACTTTTAAACATTTGCGTCTTATTCAGGTTTGTACGACCCAGTCGCTTCATAATCGACGCTATTGATTGTGCGTTACGGCAGACTTCTTTTGTCTCTTCTGTTTGCCTCTGAACTCTTTCGTGAGACCGTAATATCTTCACTGTTGATTGTATTCCCCATACTCCCAGTACAACCGGTATAATAACCGCCCATACCATGGGCTTTCGCAGCATTGTTTTGTCTATTTCCATATTTATCTCCTCGAGCGTGGCTCCTCGGCGTCTATTTTTTGAACTTCAATTTGCATCGTGAACGTACGCCGGTTGGTCGGATCGTCGCTTGAGCCGCTGCCGGTTTTTTCGATACTGATGCTGGCAATTTTTATTTGCGAATCATCCCCGTCCACTGCTTCCCGCAGCTTTTGTAGATCCGCCATATTTGCCACCGAACCGGTAAATGTAGCCCCTTTGGCATACATCGAAAGATTGTCTATACGCAGATCAAAATCTTCCCCCAGTTTATTAAGTACTTCGAACAATAACCAAAAAGTATTACTTGCCGAATTCGACATGCTTCTGGCGTTATTTGCATTACTGAAATTCTGTCTGATATTTTTTAGTTTATTTCTAACCAGCCTGGGTATGGTCCGTATATCTCTGGGTAGCTTTTTACCTTCTTCGGGAAAGGCCATTTGCCAGGCCTTCATCATATCTTGCTTGGCATTTTCTTCATTTGTTTGATATTTACTACTTTGTGTTTGAAATACTAATATGCACACCAGTAGAAATACTGATACTGCAACCGATAATCCATACCAGGCCCTTTCTTTTGCCTTTACCAGTGTTCGGCACATCATGCCGTCAATACGAAAGTCACCTTGTTCCTGTTTTTCAAACGAACCCAGCCCCACCCCCGCAGCACAGGCTGCCGTCATATCTGACTCACGCAGGTTAAATGCTTGCAGATGATTTTCCTTGGCTATCATTTGGATTAGAGAATCATTCAACCTGTTTGAATGATAATATAAATATTTTGGTTGTTTTTCTTCGGGCAGCACTCCCAGGCTGCGACGCAGTTCGCCGGGCAGTATGATTTTAACCTCCTCACCTTTGCTGTAGGGAAAGCTTCGCGTCAGCACCGGATTATGGTCTTGGTCCAAAATGAGGATATAAACAGCATCAATCGAGCATGCCACCAACAGCACGGACTGTTGTTTCGGCAGTTCTTCCCGATTTTGCAAATAATGCTGCCAGGAAACAAAATCCGGCTCTGCCACCAGGGCATCCAATTCCTCTTGTTCAAACAGAGTAAGTATTTCCTGCAGTTTTTCGCGCGCGGCACTATGTACCAATAGCTCTGTTGTGACCGAATTATCGATCCCGGTTTCTTCTTTTGTTTTGCTGCGATGTTGATAACACAAGGTCATCGCATCTGCGTCAATTGCATATTCCTCCTCGACATCATAACGCAGCGTCTGGGTAAACTGCCGTGGATCATTGAATTCACTTTCGTACTCTTCACTCTGATAAAATCTTCCGCCTACGCTGAGCATAACAGGACATTGTTTTCCCCCTGCATAGTTGATTTTTTCTTTGAGTTCTTTGATTAATGCAATCCTGTCCCCTTCTTCCCATTCACCCTCATGGGTCACTTTCACCGCCGGTCCGATTTGAATATCCACGCCCTCCTTCTCCACGATCACGGCTGTGATTTGGGTATCAGTATAATGCACACCTAGGCAGCGTTTTTTTCTCAACGGTTACTCTCCTGCAAATACGCCTTGTTGAACAAACTGTCCTTTCTTATTCATATAGATGTTACTCCATAGCTTATATTCCGCCCGTCCCACTCGAGCTCTCACATGCACCGTAAATGTATCACTGCTCGCAGTGCCCAGATGACGGAGCGGATAGACCAGACTGCGTGACAGACTGTCTATTTTGATCAGATATCCTGTACTTTTGAACGGTCTTTTCTGACGATATTCTACAATCTCATCGGCCATTTCCCACGTAAATCCCAGCGGTGCAAACGCCGCCATCATAACCTCCCGGCTCGCTGTGTTAATATTGATTTTTTTATGCCCCCATACTCCCAGGTAATCCGCCAGACTACCCGGTTGATTTTGCAGAGGCGTCAGCAGAGGCTCATACTTACTATCGTTTTGTAACTCGTCCTTCCATTCCCTGGCATACATAGTCATTGTCTGGCGAAAATATTTTTCAGGATCTTTATGCCTCAATTCCTTGGTCAGTGCCCTGCGTGAAGACTTTATCCTCCACGTACTGCCTCGCCTCCTGCGCCCCATACTTCGGTGATATATGTATTTATCAGGTGGTGGAACTTTTACGCTCTTCTCGATCGAATGAACCAATGAATCCGCCAAAACGGCTGCCGGTTTACCAGCCTGCAGATCTTTAGCCAGTTCATTCAGGGGTTGATTTTTTTTAGAACGGGGACTTTCAATTGGAGAATGCAGGACCCATTGGATTGGCAGCTTACTATTTTCGTCGTAAATTTTTATTTCAACCTTGGCTGTGCCGACATTTACAGTTTCCCTTTGAAAAAGAAAGGATTCTTTTTCCTCCTCCATCACTTCTGACCCCTCCCTCAAATCGTACTCCTCGCCTTCCTCCACACTGTTTGGGTCGTTAACCTGACAGGGATCTTCTTCGATTGTTTCTTCTTCGTCCCCAGGAGATGATTCTTCATCTTCCGAGATCGGTTTTATGCTCAGTTCTCGTATCTCCTTTTGCTTTTGCCTGATTAATTGAGTCGCTACCACCAACGCCGACTCCGCCGCATAGCGACATTGGAGTTCCTGTATCCGATATTCACCGGCTCTTACCTGTAGCGAGGTATCCAGTTGGAACTGCACTATCAGTCCCGCCAGTAATATCAGCATCATTAGTGTCAATAGCAGCGTAAATCCCCGCCGCTCAGATTGTCTTATAACTGTGTTCATTTTTATTATGGCAATTTAAATCGATTCAAGCAAAAAGTTCTGCTCACACTTTTCATCCGCTCAATGTCTGGCGGATCCGTGCGATAAATTTCCACCTCTACCTCAATTAAGCTGGGCTTATCCTTGGAGCTTTCCACCGGTTGCCCTTCCACGGTGAGCAATGCTACTCGGAAAGAATGCAAATGATAGCATATCGGCAAATAAACGCTTTTTTTCTCGTCGGTAGCTTTTGACTCACGACGGTAAAGAACCAGATCTTTTTCTTCATTTCGCGGCACACCCACCCAGTCTATCTGAATTGGAGGTCGCTCATTCCCTTCCGGTTCTCCCCAGATCATCGTAACTCGTGCCGTATCATGTCCGCTGTGCGTTATATTCTCAACTTCGAAATAATTACTACCTTGGGCAGTTGTAATCACATCGTTCAGAAACTCATCCAGACTGTATTGAACCTCTGAAAACCGTGACAACTCTTTTTGAATTGAAGCTCCCTGCAGATATGTTTGACTGAGAAACAATAAGACCGAAAAACACACCAGCGTGGCTATTATAAGTGTCGCTATCAATTCCAGTAATGAAAACGCGCTTCGCTTCAACTTCTCACCTTTATATCACTTACTTTGCAACCTTAAACAGAGCACGGATCAAGCTCTTCTTCTTCTGCCTCTTCTTGCTCTGCTTGTTTTAGAAAATCCAATTCCTCTTTTAATTCCGGAGGCACCTCGCCGGATTCCACCAAATATTTAAGCGTTTCTTCTATGGTTGGTTCCCGCCCCAGCTTTTGTCGCAAGTCTTGATACCAATCTGGTTCTGAATATTCCGGCGTAATCGGTACTGCAACTGCATGGCCGGCTATAGGCTTTAGTCCGTGTGTACCAAAATAACGCACAAGTTCAATCGGGCGCATCTCCTTCATATCCGCCGACTCGCATTTCACTGTAACTTTGGCTTGAATGATGGTATTGCTAAGGTCAGACTCAGGAACGGCTGTTTCCAGGGTTTTTCGTTTGAGGTCCAATTGCCAGTTGAATGCCGGATCGATATCATCCATAAGCGGCAGATTAATATTGTTTGGCTCTTGAATACTTGCCAGCAACTCTTCCATATGCCTCTGCGCCACGGCATAGCCACGTTCTCGCAGGTTTTGCACTATTACTCCATCTATAGTACGCTGATACGCCAACAGCATCCCCACCAGTATAATTGCTATGATGGCCATACTCGCCATCACTTCCACTAGCGTAAAACCATTTGCTAAAGTGGCAATCCGTAACTTATCAACATGTTTTATCTTTTCAACTTTCAACTTCCGAAATTATCTTTCTTACTTAACACCTGACTATTAACAAAAAACACTTTACATCTCTGACATAATCGACACTTCTTCCAGCGGCTCTGGTATTTCCAGCGGTTTGCGGCTCACCTCGACTCGCACAGTCGTACGGTCGCATCGCACCCAACGCTGCTGCTTATCTCGATCATCGATCAGATTAAACACCTGTGATCTCTCCCACCCACGAGGCGTTGCCCGCAGTATATATTCACCGGAAAATTGATGTGTCCCGTCGTCCAGATTTATTTGTTCGATAAAGCACCGGTTCAACCGCTGCTCTGCAATCAGCGGTTCATTCTCGCTTTCGTCGTAATATACCTCATACTCCTCTCCCTGCCCCTCAACGGCCTTGTCGTCGTATTCCTTATCTTTCTTCGAATGAAAATCATAGACCGTGTAGTAACCGTCCATCACATCTATTACCACATGCAGTTCATAGCCGTATAATATCGCCAACTCTGCTGTTGTCCGTAGCGTCCGGGCAAACTGCGCTACATCTTCATCCAGTTGTGCCTGTTGGATCACATTTATGGCATCAGGCAGCACAATCGTCATCAGCAAAACCATGATAAAGAACACCAGCACCAACTCGATGAGAACATAACCACAAAACCGCTCTCTATGCCGTTGATTCCGATATCTCCGGTACTTTGCCATCTTACGGCCCTACTGCTTCCTCTGCTCCCCCTGTAACCTGAACGGCATATACATCTGCATCTTCCGCTTCCCCGCCTTCTCTGCCGTCGGCGCCATAACTGAACACGTCAAAAGTCCCCCTCTCCCCTGGATACAAATAAACATACTCATACCCCCAGGGGTCCAGCGGCACCTCGTACGTCTCCAGGTAGCCTTCCGGGTTCCAACCGTCAATACCTGGATCTTCCACCAGTGCACTTAGCCCCATGGATTCTTCCGGATACTTACCGGTGTCGATTTTATAGTGCTTGACGGCATTTTGAAAAATTGCAATCTGGGCCATCGCTGTTTTCCGCTTGGCCTCTGCAATATAATGAACCACTTTCACGCTGACCACACTGGCCAATAAGCCGATGATTACCAGTACCACCATCAATTCCACCAGCGTAAATCCTTTGGGTTCTCCTCTGCGATTGAATTTTTGCTTTGTTTGTCTCATATACTATACTCCTGTTTATATACTCTTTTGATTTTCAGCTTCGGGCTTCTTGTTCCTACAAATTGTTAATATCCGCTACTTGTAATATCGGCAGCATAACCGCCAGGATAATAAAGCCGATAATCACCGCCATTACCACGATTATGACCGGCTCGATCACCGTACTGATTCTCTGGATACTTATATCGGTATTTTCTTCCAGACTTTCCGCTACGGTTAGCAGCATTGTTTCCAGCTCTCCCGAACGCTCTCCCACCGATATCATATGAGCCACCGCCGGCCCCACCACCTTGCTGTCCCTCAGCGGTGTAGCCACATCCGCACCGGCAATGATCCGTTCCCGTGCCTGTCGGACCGCATGTGCCATCACCGCATTACCTGTCACCTCCGCCACCACTTGCAGACTGTCGGCCATCGGCATCCCGCTGCGTATCAATGCTGCCAGCGTCGAGGTGAACCGCCCTACAATATTTTGTCTCATCAATTCCCCGGTAACCGGAATTTTTAAAACCAATCTATCGAATGCCATCCTCCATTTATTTGTCCCTAATACCCGCCTGACTGCCCACCATAATACCGCCAACATAATCAGGATTAACCACCAGTAACCCACCATAAAGCTGCTGATATTCATCAGCATTTCTGTTACCACCGGCAAATCACGACCGCTGCTGGTCAATATCTGGGTTATACGCGGCACCACAAACGTCATTAAAAATATGGTCACCAGCACACATATCACCACCAGAATCGCCGGATACGTCAGTGCCGATTTCACCTTGGCCTCCAGCCGCTGTCGTTTCGCCATATAGTCTGCCAGTAGATTTAGCGAACGCGCCAGATTCCCCGTCGCCTCCCCTACCCTTATCATCGCTACGTATATAGAATCGAACAACATGGGATATTCTTTCAAACTATCCGCCATCGATTCCCCTGCTGTTACCTGATCCCGGATATTCTGGATCACTTGTTTTAGCTTCTCGTCACCGGTTTGACCGACCAGCACCCCCAGTGCTTCTGTCAGTTTCACATCAGCGTTTATCATTGTCCCCAGTTGCCGCGTAAATTCCAGCATCTCTCGCCGCCGCCGCCCTGAAAACAACCCCTTCATCTCCCAGCGACCCTTCCGGGCCGCCTCACTGATCGGCCGCAATTTTGTTGCATGTAGCTGCCGGTTGCGCAGCAGATGCCGCGCCGCTGCCGCCGACTCCGCCGCGATACTCCCCCGGCTCTGCTTACCGCTTCTATCGAGTGCTATGTATTCAAACGTCGGCATTTAAAATCACTCTTTTTCTTAGAACTCATCCTGATGTGCCACCCGGAGCACTTCTTCCAACGAGGTAATACCCCTTTCCACCTTTTCCAGCCCGTCCATCCGCAGTGTCGTCATCCCCGATTCCAGCGCCGCTTTTTTAATTGCCCCCGCCGTCTCCCGCTGGTAAATGCACTGCCTGACATCGTCGTTTACCACCATTAGCTCATATATTCCCGTCCGGCCCAGATAGCCGGTATTAAAGCATTTTTCGCAGCCCACACTGTGATACACCTTTTCGAAAGCCGCGTAATTCAGTCCCAGATCCAGCATCTTTTTCGAATCGGCTTTTACTTCCTCTTTACACGTCGGACATAGTGTCCGTACCAGCCGCTGTGCCAACACTCCACAAACTGATGACGCCACCAGATACGGCTCTACTCCCAGATCCAGCATACGCGTGATGGCCCCGGATGCATCGTTTGTATGCAGGGTGCTGAAGACCAGGTGCCCCGTCAATGATGATTGAATTACCATCCTTGCCGTCTCCTGATCGCGCACCTCCCCCACCATAATCACATCCGGATCCTGTCGCAGGATATGACGCAGCGAAGTCACGAAAGTCATGCCCTTTTTCGATGCCACCTGGATTTGACTGATTCCGTCCAGTTGATATTCTATTGGATCTTCCACTGTCATGATATTTTTTTCTGTCGCATCAATTCGCTTTAGGAAGCTGTACAGCGTCGTAGTCTTACCGCTACCGGTAGGACCGGTTACAAAGAACACCCCATGCGTACGATCCAGCAGATGATCGATCTGCTCGAAATCCCGACTGCTCAGCCCCAGCTTACTCAGCGAATAGATTCCCGTACTCTTATCCAGCAGCCTAAGTACTGTCCGTTCTCCGTGGGCCGTGGGTACTGTACTTACCCGCAGATCTACTTCCCGTGGCCCGATTCGCACACTGCACCGCCCATCCTGTGGCATCCTCCGCTCGGCGATATCCATCCCCGCCATTACCTTCACACGTGATACCACCAGCGGCAGTATCCGGTAATTCAGTGTCAGCATATCGTACATAAGTCCGTCTATGCGATATCGCACCAGGATCTTTTGTTCGTACGGATGCACATGCACATCCGATGCCCGAAGCTGCAGCGCCCGAAACAGAATATCGTTGACCAGCCGTATCACCGGCGGGCGATTTACAATATCCAGTAAATCTTCCGAACTGGCCACCTCATTGATCAGCCCTTCTATATTGTTTGCATCCACTTCCCCTGCCACATCTTCCAGCACTGTCACTCGCTGTTCATACGCCGCGTTGATTGCCGAATTGATTGTAGCCCGCGTTGCCAGAACCGGCTCTACCGCACAACCTACGATCTTGGCCACGTTATCCAGCGGATAAAGGTTCAGGGGTTCACTCACAGCCACTCGCATCAGTCCGTCTTTCATCCCGCTAGCTATCAGTCCATGATGCTGAGCGAATCGCGCTGACACTTTTGTTACAAATTCCCCCGGCACCTCACTGGGCTTGATCTGCTCCATAAATTCCAGCCCCAGCGCCTCTCCGAATAAGTGCAGTATCTCCTCTTCTGTCAGAACTCCTGCGTCCAGCAGCGCCACATCCAGCCGCTTCTTGTCGGCTTCGCTGCGATCGAAGTACTTTTCCAGCACCTCTGCCTCGTTCGGACGGGATTTTCTCGCAATTTCCAGTAATTTCTCTTTTAACATGAAACGACTCACTGCTTTAGTATCGGCGTTTTATAATCCTCAGGATCAAGCGTTTGGCGCCTTTTATCCCGGCCCTTTTCTGGAATCCCCGGTATTAAAGACTGTCGATTATAGTTTGTTTCAAAGTCCTTAAGATCGGAGGTATTTTTTTCGGTCAGCAATTCCATATCCTCGAAGGACTCTTTCTTGACGATATTAGCCTTGAGAAATACATATAATACTCCGCTGTTTTCGGTTCGCACCACATTACGGAACAAGGATCCAATTAAGGGAATATCCCCCAACAGCGGTATCTTCTGTACGGTGGTAGAGTCCGTTGTAGTGCTCAAACCGCCCAGTACTATAATTTTATTGTTGGGAACAGTCACCGAAGTGGTAACCGAGTTACTCGCCTTGGGCGGTGGTACATTCTCAGTTCCTTCCCCTTCGAAGCTGTTCACCGAAAGGGTAATATCCAGCTTCAGAAAATCCAGATCTGCATTTTCCCGGTGTTCACTTATGTTGGGTTTGATCTTGAGCTCCGTACCTGCATCCACATAGTCGGCAAATTCGATAATCGGCGTATCAGATCCGGCCGGTATGGTAGTTCGGGTCGTCGGTTTTTCTCGTTTGCTGTTTATGGTTGCTTCCTGATTGCTGTTCACTAACACTCTCGGCTTCGATATTACCCGAGCTTCCTGCTGTTCCTGCAGTGCCTCCAGGGCTGCATAGATAAAATCATCACTAAAGAACGCGATCGTACCTCCCGTTCCCGTGACAATTTTCCCGGCCTTAGTTAGTGTACCGATATTAAACGGAGATACTCCGGATATCCCCCGTTTTTCGGACCCGCCGGTCCCTTTAACGCTATACGCCTCTTTCATCGAGAACCCAACCTTGAGCGCATCGTCGGAACTGACCTGCACCAAAATCGCCTCAATCAATACCTGAGGCAGTCGTTTATCAAGAGTATCGATAATTCTTTTGATATCTCGATGCTGCTTTGCAGAACCACGCACTCCGATCGCAAATATATCTTCCAAGGCTAAAATTATAGGCGCACCTTCCAGACCCGGCACAAACACCTCTTTTTCTCCCTGTTGCTCATAACGTTCGGAGTTTAACAATTCCTTCAGGGAATCGGCCACAAAAGCAGGTTCCTGATTTTCCAACTGGTAAATCTGAATCTCGCCCAGCAAGTCGCAGGGATCGGTATCTATATTCTCCATAATCTTTTCTATATCGCGCAACTGATATTCCGTTGCCAGCACAAATATACGATTTGTCGTTTCCTGAACCGCTGTGCGTATCTCCGGTTCCTCCAGACCCGCGATAACTTCTCCTTCTCCCGCCAGGCGTGGCTGTTCCGTACTGGCTCCCGTCCCCCTGTTTCCAATTATCGTTCGGCCCCTTTCCGGTCCTTCACCTCTTCGCGTGCCGGTTTCATTGCGTTCTGATTCGGTTATTCCCAGTTCATCCAGGATATCCAGCACTTCTTTGGCCCCCACGTATTTCGGCTGATAAATACGCAGTTCCAGTCGGTCGAAGTCCCCCGGCGGCACATCCAGCAGAGGTAGTAATTCAGTCACCATATTTATTTGCTCTTGCGTGCCTACGATCAGCAGCCTGTTGGTCCTCTCATCCGGCAGCAACATAGGCCCTTTATTGCCTGTACTGATAAAATTCGAAGCTACCGATCCTTGCCGGTTCCCGTAACGGCTTCGGCTTGTGCTCCTGCGCTCCCTGGATAGACCCGGCATCGTTCGGATGCCCGTTGTCCTGCTTTCCTGGTCCCTTCTATACCTGTCGGATGTACTTCTGCTCGTACCCTCTCCACTGTCTTCTGTTAGGGCCTCAATCAAACTGGACAACTGGTCGGCTATATCCGACGTTAAGACGTGTTTGATCTGGATGGGAATCAGCTTCAGATTTATATCAACATCCAGGAGCTTTAATAACTCTTTAACCTGTTCTATCTGTTCATCGTTACCTATTACAAACATTCGATTTGTACGAACGTCGGCCACCAGAATCGGACCGGTAGAGCTGGTCTTGATAAATTGTTGCTGGTTTCGATCAGTTATTCTCCCCCTGGGAGATTGCGCCGTTGTTGGTGATCGTGTCCCTGGTATCCTTCTGGCCTGATCCGGGCTCTGGGGTGTAGACGCGGTTGTGCCCGTCTCGCCGATTTCCTGCTCCTCTTCCTGCTCGGTCAACGCCATAATCAGTTCGCTGATTTGATCCACCGCCTTTTCCGCCTGCAGGTGTTCTGGTACCAGCGGTATCAGTTTAATCTCTGCTCCCGGCACCGGTATATCCAACAGGCTCAACAGATCTTTTACTTGTCCGATTTGCTCCACCACCCCCACAATCAGCAACCGGTTTGTTCGCTCATCTACCTGAATATACGGACCGCCGGGCCCCGCCAGATTGCTTGAAGTGGGAGTCCTGCTTGTATCAGCCCTGTTGACCGTTTTGGGTACTGGCCTTTTGCCTTTGGGCGGATTGGCGGAACTGCGTTCCGGACTTTGCTGAACTCCTTTACCGTCACCATACATCTGATCATGTATTGCTGTTATTAGATTAGTGATCTGGCTTGAGGCCTCTGCTGCCAGCATATACTTGACCTCTATCGGTATCAGCTTGATATCCCGTAATGGCAGCTCTACATCCAACAAACTCAACAAATCCCTTACCTGCGTAAGCTGTTCATCCGTACCTACCGCCAATATCCGATTCGTCCTATCATCCGCCTGCATATACGCCCCGCTGGGAGCCGTCGTCGTGGACGTTGTTACCCGACTCTGCGGTCTGGGTGGCATTGGAGGCTTATTCTTATCAGTTGCAGGTCCGGCAGGTACTCGAGCCGGCCCTGCGCCAGGCTCGTTAGCATTCGATACTTGTGAGTTCAAGGCCTTGATCAAAGAGTCTATCTGCTTTATTACTTCACTTGCCGATACATACTCCACTCTGATCGGCTCCAGTTTTATCTTCGAACTGGGCAAAGGAGTATCAAAAAGACTCAATAGATGGCGAACCTCTTCAATCTGTTCTTCTGTTCCAATTACCAACAGACGATCACTACGCTTATCCTCCAGTAATGTAGGCTTGTTTAACTTGGCGACTGTAGGCGTTTGCGGTCTAGTGGGTTTCCTTGCAGGAGGTCTTATTGGTCTCTTGGGTATCTGAGGCCGCACAGGTGCTTTGCCAGGAACTGCCTGCGACATCGTCGCCTGTTGCTCGCTTAGCGCATTCAACAATACATCAATTTGATTACGCGCATCATTGGCCGTGATGTACCGGGGCGCCATAATCTCCAATCTCCGCTCCGGACCCGGGACATCCACCAGCGCCAGAATATCCAAAAGACGCGGAATTCGATCAGCATAATCGGTAATGAACATATAATTCGTATTAGGTATATTTATGAGTATGGACGGATCCAAAACGAAATTGGCTAAGATTTCCTGGGCCTCTTTATACGTAATGTGCTCCAGTTCTACCATCCGCACTACTACCGATTCATCGCCGAAATCCTTGCTGGATTTCCCGGTAAATATGTCGGCCTTTTTCATGACTTCAGATCGTTTCACAATTTTGATGAACGGATCCTCACGCACCATGCTGTAACCGGAAAAGGATAGAATTGACTCCAGCAGCGGCAGCAGTTCTTCTCGATGTATTTTACCGTGTTGCTGTAGCTTGACCTTACCTGTGGGTATCACCCCGTCTGGATAGATGAAGTTCAGTTTCAGTTCCTTGCCTACCAGCTCCAAGAGCATGTTGATGTCTATGATTTCATTGCTGACCTTTATTTTTACAAAATCGTTATCTAATACCACCTCTTCCGTAGCTTGCTTTTCTGCGGGCTTTTCTTCAGCAATAGGTTTCTTCTCAATAGCTACTTGTTTCTCTGCCTCAATTGGCTTTGTCTTTTCCTCAGTGACCTCTACCTTTTTTTCTACCTGCTTTATTTTCTCCGGCTTGGAAGTAATATCAATCGGCGGTCTCTTTATTACATTTCTGGTCCCCCTCCTGCTGGGCGGCGCTGTTATTTTTCCGGTTTTTAGTGTACTGGCTTTGTTATTGGAAGGCTTGACTGGAGCAGACACTTTTTTATTTGCTGTTTTACCTTTTGGTTGAGGTATTTTCCTTGTAGGCTTGGCATTAGGTTTTATATTACTCGGGGCTGAGGGTAGCTTCTTAAAATTGGCTTTTGGGTTGTTCTCCAGTATCTTCTCAATTCTCTTCTGGATCTCAGTAAGTTCATCTGTTAAAGCCTTACACTCCGCCGATTGAGGATCTTTTAGCATTTCTTCGCCAAGCTTGTTTACTATCTCGTTCATCCTTTTTTCTTCGTCGCTGAGATCAGGCCAGACCGCACTTAAACCAGTGGCGTGAACCTCCTCTATCTTTTCATTCTTCTCGGTTTGTTTTTTCTCTGACTCATTAGCTTCATTTGCAGGCGCATTCTTCTTATTTGTTTCCTTCTTACCTTCCTTGACCTGTGCTTGCTTGCTTTCGTTGCTGCTGGATTTGTCTTTAGCGCCCCCCTCCTGCTCAGCCCGGCCTGTCTCTACTACGGTCCATAATATGATGGTCAATAAAATCCCTATTAATACCACCGACCACCGGTAAAACTCTCGTATCGAGGATTGTGAAACCCTAAACCCAGTGCGATCGGCAAATTGTTTCTCTCTTGCCATACCCTCCACTCCAGGGTTATTATGTTTATTTGGATTTCTCATTTTCAGTCCGCTCCGTAAAAGGTGTATATGTTGAAATATTTCCGATATTTGATCTTCTTAATTGTGCCAACTGTATTTATCTGCTCCTGTGCCGATAATGATTCTCGCCCTGCTCCCAAAGCCCCCTCTGCTACTGCTGAAATATCCCCTGAGATGCTCGCCCAGAAAAAAAACATTCAACGTCTTACCGATAAAGTTCTCTTGCTCCTGGCCAGCCATCAATACAGCCAGCTCAACTCTCTTATTGATCCGTCCTCCTCGCTCGGAACCGGTTGGCAGGTTGCCCAGTTCCTGTTGGGCTCCCATCCGGACAAGGTTGTCCTGGACCGCTGGGATGCCCAATATGTGCAGATCTCTTTTGACGACGACCTGCTCGGGGCTACCGCCCGTATAGGTGTCGCCATTCGCCTCAGACCTAATCGTGACCCCCAAACAATCAATTTCTCTTTTCGGTTCCATCGTAAAAACCATTCCTCTGCGTGGCTTTTATATTTTCAGTAATTTCCATTTTTATATTTTTTCCTCCAGCCCGAACTTAAATAGGAATTATTTCCTTATGGGTAATCGGGGTGGAATAGGCCTAGCTGGTCGCTCTGGGGGCCTTATTTTTTGGTTGTTTTCCGGGGGCCGCTCTTTTTGCATCTTCTTTAGTTCTTCTATATCTATTTGGGGTGGCTCGTTGCTTGTAGCTGTTTGGGTAACTTTCAGTGGATATTCGTAGCCGTCTCGCATTAAAACAACTTCACCCAGGGTTACTTTGCTGAGCAGATAA
>Ga0272442_10003787_pt1 | contig 21048 bp, 16 predicted proteins | sample SSMForm2O_FD_200262 | JGI IMG/M metagenome (GOLD analysis project Ga0272442, IMG submission 200262) | Marine sediment archaeal communities from Little Sippewissett salt marsh, Falmouth, MA, United States - SSM-Form-2O | ecosystem: Environmental > Aquatic > Marine > Wetlands > Sediment ... | reverse complement strand
CTGGGAAGCACTGAATATAAGTTGCGGGAGGCGGAGGCTCATACGGAAACCGCGCAGAAGAGCCGGTTTTAAGGCCCGGGGCCTCGCGGGATGGGGCCGCTGGCTGAGTTTACGGCTGTATGAGCTCCTCGTCCCGGTCCCCGAAAACCGGGGCCGGTCACGGCTGTCTGAGGGCGCTGCTTATGGCTGCAGTACACCGGGGCGAGCCTCTGCCAGCAGTTCAATACTTATACACAAAGACAGCACCGAAATAGGGGAATGAAATCGGCTTATAACCCGCTTCGTCTTCCCTCGTCTCAAGATCGGTGTAGCTCACGTTGGGCTGTGAACCGTAAAAGACCATCAGTAAGGTAAACTCATAGGTATTATCGACCTCGATACCCACGCGGCCGAGAATCCCGAAGTGCCCGCCGATAAATACCTCCCCCAGGGCGCCCAGAGCGAATTTCGCGTAAAAGGGATAGCCTCCCGAGTAGAAGTTCACCTGGAGATACGGGCTGGGCAGAAAGAAGTTCATCAGGTTGAGACCCACCTCCATGCTGTACTTGTAGAGGCCCCGCTGGTAATCAGAGTAGAAGTATTCCCAGGCGACGGTGGCCATCAGGAACCTGAAATCGGCATTGAGGATCGGGAAGTCGTTGGCCACTCCTCCCAGACCTCCGATCAGCTTGTTTTTGCGGTATCCCTTCTTGTATTCCTGGTATTCCGCGGCCGATACAATGTGCTTGGAGTACGCGTCCAGATAGTCCTCGAAGCTCAGCTCCAGCGGTTTGAACTGCTGGGTGTAGTTTTTAAGGTCCACGATGCCGAGACCGATGGCCGTGGTAACCTGGTCGTAGGGTATGCCGTTCTGGAAAAAAATCTTGATGGTCTCCGGCTGAATACTCTTTTCTATAATGTCGATGTAGTCCTCGACGGTAAAGGTGATATCGTACTGCCGGATGTCCAGGTAATCCTGCGGATCGCTGCCGCGGTTTATCAGGTTTTCTATCTGCGAATCATCAGCCCCCAGCAGACGCCATTTTTTCTCCAGATTGGCGCGCCGGGCCTGGGGGGAGTCCTGGTCCCCCCTGATCACGTAATGGAGCTCAATTTTGAGCACCATGTCCTTGATGGCGTCGAATATCTGATTTTTGTCCTTTATAAACACATTTTCGGTGAAATCGAGCAGCGAAGTCTCCACATCGATGATGCGCATGTTGAAAGCCGTGGTCTCGGCGATTTCATCGATCCTGCACACGAGCAGTTTTTCCACCGAGAGGATGCGGCCGAGCTCCAGCAGCATGCTGTCTTCTATCATCCCCGACATGCTGAGCTGCTGTTCCTGAAGGATCTGCTGGATAACTCCGCGCTCGACGATCCTGAAGTGATGCAGTTTGAAAACCTCAGTCCTGAGTATGTCGGTAAACATCCGTGTGTCGGCGGTGTCATAGGAAGTTGACATTACGTCTATGATGGCAATCTGCGGGACCCTGGTAAGGCTCTTCCCCTCCGTATCTTCCGAGGGACTGACCTGGGCGTATAGGATTATAGAAGAAAACAGGAGGAGTACAATGAAAAGGTTTCTCTTGTTCATATGTACCTCCGTATACTACCAAGTATAATACAGCGGGATAAAAGTTGCTCAAATAAGCTCCGAGGCTGATGGTGAAGCGATCCATAGGTCTTACAAAGCGGGTATCCCGAGAAGCCCGGCAGTCTTTTTTCTTATCCCGTGGTAGAGCTCATCAGAAAGTTTTTCAGGCCCTCGCTGAATGATCTCCCGGATTTCCCGGACAAAAACCGAACCGGCGATGGCCACATCGGCATGGGGCGCCAGATCATCGATTTGACGTGATGACTGTATACCGAATCCCGCCATTACCACCGAACCGCTCTGTCTGATTTTTTCCAGAAAACTGATATTTTCAGGACCTACCCGTGTAGCATCACCGGTGATGCCGCTTCTGAGAGCGCAGTACATGTACCGGGGCTGCTCGGCGAGAATGAGCTCCAGACGCTGTTTTGAAACGTGGGGAGTGATTACCGGAACAACCGCCACTCCTGATTCCCGTCCGATCCGGTACAGACCCTCGTCGGAGCCAGGCATCAGATCGGGTGCTATGATACCCTCAGCCCCGGCCTCCGCCGCACGGGCTGCGAAGCGCTTTACACCCATGGTATACAGAAGGTTGCCATAGCTCATGATAAATACCGGTATATCAGAGGTGCTCCTGATTTTTTCCACCAGGCGAAAGCCGTCCTTTACCCGGATGCCTCCGCTGAGGGCAGTACTGCACGCCGCCTGGATCGGTTTCCCGTCCGCGGATGGATCGCTGAAGGGGAACTGCACTTCGAGATAATGAGCGCCGCCGTCCCGCAGCGCGCGGGCGATGGTATAACTGTCCTCGAAGGAGGGAAATCCCGCGACAAGGTGGGCCATAAGCTTTATTTCTCTATTTTTTTTCATGTACACGGACCTCCTTTGTCAGGAACTGGTTCCAGGCGTCCGGCGTGAGTGCACGGGCGGTGATGAAAAGGTCTTTTTCCCCCCGTCCGGACATATTGACGACTACCGCGCTGTCTTTTGGAAGCCGGGCTGCTGCGGCCAGGGCGACAGCTCCGGCATGAGCCGACTCCAGGGCAAAAAGAACTCCCTCATGTTCGGCGAAAAAACGGAGCGCTCCAAGGGCTTCCGTGTCACTCGCGGAAGTAAAAGTGATCCGCCCTGTTTTTCCCAGGTGGGCCAGCTGGGGCCCGATTCCGGGATAATCCAGTCCGGCCGAGATGGAATGTGTCGGCTGGACCTGACCGTCATCGTCGAGAAGAAACATGCTCTTGTATCCCTGTACGATACCTGTCCGTCCCTGTCCGTCCATCCGTACCGCGTTCGCGCCCGGACCCTTGCCGAGGCCTCCCGCCTCCACTCCGATCAGCCGGGGGGTTCCCTGCTCGAGGTAGGGCGAAAAGAAGCCGATTGCATTTGATCCTCCTCCGACGCAGGCTACCATGGCTTCCGGCTGGACCCCTCTTTCTTCGAGCTGGCGCATGGTCTCGGTACCAATTATGGATTGAAAGTACCGTACCATATCGGGATATGGGGACGGACCGAGGGCGGAGCCCAGGAGATAATGGGTAGTTTCGAAGGTGGAGGACCAGTCTCTCAGGGCCTCGTTCACTGCGTCCTTCAGGATCATGGATCCGGAGGTGACCGGAACTACTTCAGCGCCGTACAGTTCCATCCAGAAGACGTTGGGATGCTGGCGCCTGATATCGATCTCACCCATATAGACCCGGCACTGGAGACCGAGCTTCGCGCACGCCGCGGCAGCGGCTACACCGTGCTGGCCGGCGCCGGTTTCGGCGATCACCCTTGTTTTTCCCATACGTTTGGCCAGCAATGCCTGGCCCAGGGCGTTGTTGATCTTGTGGGCGCCGGTGCTGGCGAGGCCTTCCATTTTTATATAAATCCTGGCGCCGCCGACTTCGCGGCTGCTGTTTTCCGCGTAGAGCAGGGGAGTAGGCCGGCCCGTGTAGTGTTCAGCCAGCTCTTCCACCTCTTTCTGAAACTGAGGGTCCCGGGCCGCGCCCAGGAAGGCCTTTTCCAGCTCCTCCAGCGGACCGCGCAGGACCTCCGCAATGTACCGTCCTCCGTATTCTCCAAAAAAATCGTTGTACAATCTCACTTGATTACACTCCCGTTTGCGATGGCTTCCACAGCCATTTCGATTTCACTGAAATATTTCTTCATCTTCATTTCGTCCTTTTTGCCCGGAGCCGACTCCAGCTTGCTGGAGGCGTCAATCAATTCCGGCCTAAAATCCCGGATAATCCTGCCTGCGTTCTCAGGGCCGATACCCCCGGCAAGCCAGAGCGGTCCTCGCTCCGAGAGACGTGAAATGAACTCTTCGCTGATGCTCGTGCCCGTACCGCCGTACATTCCGGGAGAGAAGGCGTCAGCGAGGACCCTCGGAGAGCCATAGGTGCTCATCCTGCCGATACTCTCTTCATCACGGATCCTCAAAGCCTTGTAATAGGGGAATGCCATGCCGAAACACTCGGCAGGCTTTTCCTCTCCGTGGAACTGTACAGCATCAAGTATTCCGTCCCGCAGCAGGTCCGAAACTTCCGGCGGAAGATCCGTTTCCCCCGGGTGTAAAACAACGACGCCTGCCTTTCGGGCCCTGGTCACACCGATCTCACGTATCCTGCGGGGGTCAATACGGCGGGGCGAATCCGCCAGCACGAAGCCCAGAATGTCAGCCCCCAGGTCATCGGCGAGCCTGGCGTCCATCTCGTTACCAAGTCCGCATATTTTTACAAGAGGCCGGTACCGGGATGTTTCCGGAGAAACACCGGCACTACCGTGATCCGCGTCCCGAGCTGACCGGCCTTTGTTCTCCCCCCGGGAACTTTCATTCAATCTCAAGCGACGCCGGTACAAGGGCCCCCAGAAAGTGTCCTTTTTTGAATAGAGCCTGGATTCCTGCAGGCGGGGCAGAAGTTCCGGGTGACGCATGACAGTCTCACCGATCAGGGCCCCGTCAAATCCGGCAGCAAAGGCGAGGGCCGCGTCCTCCGGAGAACGAATTCCGGATTCAAATATCAGGCGCGGATTCCAGTCAATGAGCCCGGACAGGCCCACGGGCCGAAGCAGGTCAACGGAAAAATCTTTCAGATTGCGGGCGTTGATCCCTACCGTTTTCGGACGCAGCGGCTGAACGCGGCGGATCTCCTCCTCGTCATGGACTTCTACCAGCACCTCCATCCCGTATGCGACAGCCAGTTCGTGGAGCCCGGTCAGTGTCCGTGTATCCAGTACTGACGCTATGAGCAGGACCCCGTCCGCTCCGGCACGCCACGAGACCTCTATATCTTCCGGGTCCAGCAGGAAGTCCTTTCGAAGGAAAAAGGTCCCGGGATTTTGTGATTTAAGCTTGATAAGATCGCTGAGAGAGCCGCCGAAAAAATCCCGCTCCGTTAAAACTGAAATCGCGCCGACGTCGTATTTCAGGTACAAGGCGGCCTGGTAATCCGGGTCCGGAAGCGTGCTGATGTTACCAGCCGATGGTGATTTCCGTTTCACCTCGCAGATGAGAAAGGGGTTGTCGGGAAGAGGAACAAGTGGGACCTGACGACTCGCGGGCAGTTCCTCTCCCATGGTATATCCGTCCTGCTCCATGCGTGTCCTGCGCCGGGCCACAATCCTGTCCAGAATATTCATGTCCCCCTCCCGCTCAGACCGCTACCGGCGTGCCGGTGCGGGCGGATTTGAGTATGGCGGCCGCGGTATCCCGGATTTCCTGTACCTTCGCGCCTACAATTCCTGATGCGAGGGCTTCGGACGCTGCGCGGTAGCCCTCCCCGATGCTGCTGCTGATACCGTAGAGGTAGAGCACCGCTCCGCAATTCAAGGCCACCGCGGCGCGGAGAGCGGGAGATCCGCCGCCTGAAAGCAGCTCTTCAGCCGCCAGCGCATTTTCCCGCGGAGTACCGCCGGAGATATCTTCCAAAGTGTAGCGGGGGATACCAATACTTCCGGGATCAAATTCGAAGTCCTCAACCCGGTCGTGTTCATCAATATACACAATCCTGGAGGGGGAACTAACGGACAACTCGTCCTGTCCGTCCATTCCATGTACCACCATCACCCGTTCGCAGCCGAGCATCTTTGCAGACCTGGCTATCGTAAGACAGTACCGCGGATCGGATATTCCGAGGAGCTGATATTCCGCCCTGGCGGGATTCACCAGGGGTCCGAGGAGGTTCATAATAGTTTTTACCCCCAGCTGACGCCGTACCGGGGCGGCGTGTTTCATGGCGCCATGGAACAGCGGAGCGAATAAAAAGCCGAAGCCGCTTTTCTCGATGAGCTCTCTGGTATGGTCCGGCGAGAGGTCGATGGGTATCCCCAGCTCGGAATAGAAATCGGCGCTTCCGCTGCGGGAACTGACCGCGCGGTTGCCGTGTTTCGCTACCGCGGCGCCGCAGGCGGCGGCCGTCAGGGCCGTCAGGGAGGAAATGTTGAAGGTATGCAGTCCATCTCCGCCGGTACCGCAGGTATCGATGACCGGGATAGTGAGTTCAATTGAGGTCTGCTTCTCCCGGAGGGTTGAGGCGCAGCCTACGATTTCCGCCGGAGAGATTCCCTTCATGTTGAAGGCGATCAGAAATGCCGCTATCTGTGATTCCATCATGTTGCCTTCGGTCAGCTCATCCATGAAATCGTGGGCTTCATCCATTGTAAGGTCCTGCCCGGCGAGGACTTTTTCCAGCAGGTTCTGCAGGTCCGCGGGCTGCCGTTTGTAGTTGAGAAAATTAGCCAGGACTTTAGGACCATATTCACTGGAGACGGATTCGGGGTGAAATTGTACTCCCTCTATCAGCAGGGTGGTATGCCGCAGTCCCATTATTTCTCCGTCTCTGCTCCAGGCGGTCACTTCAAACTCGGGGGGCAGGGACCCGGGATCGACAATCAGTGAATGATACCGGGTGAATTCGGCCTCCCGCGGTATACCACGGAACAGGCCTTTCCCGTCCAATCGGACAGCTTCAGTTTTACCATGTACAATCCTGCGGGCCTGGACGATCTTTGCCCCGAAGGCTGCCGCGATTGCCTGATGACCCAGACAGATTCCCAGAACAGGTATTTTTCCCGCCAAACGCCGGATCGCTTCCACCGTGATCCCGGCTTCCGAGGGGGTGCCCGGTCCCGGAGAAATAATGACGCCCTTCGGCCCGAGAGCGATAATGTCTTCGATGGTCATGGCGTCATTCCTCACAACCCTTATTTCATCAGTCGTGAGCGTGCAGAGTTCCTGATAAATGTTGTAGGTAAAAGAGTCATAATTGTCGATCAACAGATACATTGTTACACCTCCAATCCAACGGCCCCTGCCAGGGCGCGCAGTTTTTCATTTGTTTCTTCCAGCTCCCTTTCGGGTACCGAATCATATACAATACCCGCGCCGGCCTGAAGAATGAGAAGGTCCCCGATCTTCAGGGCGCTGCGGATGGTAATGCAGGTATCGACGCTGCCGTCGGGTTCGATATATCCCACCAATCCGGCGTAGAATCCCCGGTTCTCAGGTTCGAGGGAGTCTATGGTTTCAATCGCCCGGATTTTTGGTGCCCCGCTCACGGTGCCGGCCGGAAAACTTGCCCTGACAGCGTCGATACCGCTTTTATCGGGCTTCAGTTCCCCCTGGACCTGTGAAACAAGGTGCATTACATGAGAGTAGTACTCCACATCCATATAGTTTTTTACCTCCACGGTCCCCTGCCGGCAGATACGGCCCAGGTCATTTCGTGCCAGGTCAACCAGCATCAGATGTTCGGCCCGTTCTTTTTCATCGCTCTTTAATTCCTCCGCGAGTTCGCTGTCCTCCTGCGCCGAGCCTCCCCTCCTCCTGGTACCGGCGATAGGATGGATCTCCGCTATACCTTTTTTTACTTTAACCTGCACCTCCGGAGATGAACCGAAGAGTTGATAATTGTCAAAATCGAGATAAAAAAGGTAGGGAGAGGGGTTGGCGGAGCGGAGGTTTTTATAGGCATCAATGGCCGTAATGCCGGTATGGATACGAAGTCTGCGTGAAAGGACCCCCTGCAGCAGATTTCCCTTTATGATTTCATCTTTGATGCTTTCCACACCTTTGAGAAACGCTTCTCTCTCACCCGCAGCCTCCTCGAGCCGTGCCGGAAGGGGGGCGGCGGGCGCGGCAAGATAGTTGAAATCCAGATCGTACAATCTCTTTTCAGTTTCCCTGATGGCCGCTTCCAGATCGATTGCGTGTTCGCGGTAATTCAGACCGATCAGGTAGATAATGTCGGTATAGTGATCAAACACCAGAAAGAGATGTCCGAATATAAAGGCAGCTTCAGGCAGGCCGGTGGATTTCGGTTTTTCTCCGAGATGGATGGTATCGAACCTGGCTGCGTATTCGTAACCGATAAATCCGATTCCTCCGGCCGGGAACGGAAGGTCCTGGTTCAGCGGGCGGTGCTGCCGGGCGAACTGGAGCAGTACATCGAGAATATCGCCCTGACGGTTTCCGACAAGGTGCCGGTCCTGCTCTGTCTGCAGATATATATTCCGGTCCTTCTCGTAGATGGTGAACGCTCTTTTCACCAGCAAAATTGAGTATCTTTCCCTGCCCTTGTTGAAGGAGGATGATTCCAGCAGCACTTTGGCCCCGAGTTTTTTCGCGACCGAATATGGCGTAAATCTCTCCCCGGGGATGGTTTTGATAATACCGTCGGTACGGTATTCTGTTTCAGACTTCACGTTAACACTCATATTCGACCTCCTGATTTTCCTTTTTTTGCATAAAAAAAAGCCGCATAAACCAGTGCAGGCTTATACGGCTTTTTTCCCGTTACAAGTTCCGGCGTGGTTTTAAAATCCTTCCACCGAAACCTGTTAACAAACAGCTCCGGCGCTATATGCGCCAGTGCCAGAAATGTGTCGGGTTCATAATGTTTCTATGTACAGAAACGTTCATAAAGACATAATATATCTTCACCTCATACTTGTCAACAGGGGAGCAATATGATGCTGTATTTTTTTCTGAGCGACGAAAACGCCGGTCCGGCGCCGCCGGCAGCCGGATATGGCCTTAAGATATGTCAGATCCGCCGGCTGTCAGAGCAAGCCTTCAGATCCCCCGGACTTCAGTTGCGGGCGCAGGCAGCCGGACCTGGCGAGGGGGTCCAATAAGTTGCGGGCCCCGGAGAGAATGTTATAATTGGATTATTGTGAGACAGAAAAAACAGAAACTGTCCATATTCACTTTGTCAAAAAGTACTGCCATAAAGACCGGAGCTACATGTATTTCGCTTGTCTTCCACAGCCTCGCGGCGGTCCAGTTCATTCTCTGCGGCAGCAGTATTACCGGGACGGAATCTTTCGGCTGGCAGTTTGCCATTTTGATGATGCTGTCGCTGGTACTATCAGTTGTACTCTATTTCTCCAGGACTATCGGTTTTCTGATTCTGTGCGGCAAACTGGTACTCTATCTTCTCATCTGCTACCCCATGGGAGCTTATCTCTGGATAGAACTTTCACTGCTTCTTGCCTATCTGGTGGAAGCAGGCGTATATCTTTCCGACTACCTTAATACCATCATGATGGTCCTGGCGCTTGTTTTATCGGGAACACTGCATACAGCCCATTCCGCCTTTTATCAGGCTGTTCCGGCAGCCTCGCCGCATGACCGTATCACTGTCATGTGTATCGCCCTAGTTTTCGGGGTACTGGTTTCAGGGATTTCCTACTATTTTCGAAAGTTTGCGCACAGGGAAAAAAGAATACACCATCTCGATTCCGTGATTTCGCAGATCTCCAATGTCAATCTCAGTTTTCAGCATTATCTCCACAGTGTGGAATACGAAGTTATTAATAGCGAGCGAAAGAGGTTGTCCCGGGAGATCCATGACACCGTCGGCTATTCGCTGACAAATATACTGATGACTCTTGAAGCTGCCAGCTCGATCGTCGGAGATGATTCCGGGAAAACCGGGAAACTCATCAAGCACTCCATTGTTGAAGCCAGGGATTGTCTGGAGCAGACCAGGGCTTCCATGAGGGCGCTTCGCAACAAGGACCTGCAGCGCCTGTCCGGAAACCGGGCGATCGCGCATCTCATCCATTCCTTTGAAGACGCCACCGGGATAGCGATCAGCATAGAGTATGGAAATGTTTTCTCATCCTTCGATCCTGAGACAGACCGCGTGGTTTTCCGTTTTGTGCAGGAAAGCCTGACAAATGCATTCAGACACGGTATGTGCAGTAAAATTCAGATCCGTTTCTGGATCAATGATGAAAATATCCTGCTCATCGGGATACGGGATAATGGGGTAGGAGCGATGGATATCGTGGAAGGAATCGGCCTGAAAGGAATGAGAGAGCGGATAGAATCAATACAGGGGCGGCTTACCTATCACAGTTCCGGGGACGGTTTTGAATTACGCGCGCATATACCTCTATTTTTCAAGTCGAAGGAGATTGAAAGTGACACATACGGGCAGAATCCGGCTGGTTTTGGTGGATGACCAGGTACTGTTTGTAGAAAGTCTGAAAACAGTTCTGGAAGTACGGGCCGAAGACATGGAGGTTTCCGGTGTCGCCCATAATGGTCAGGAGGCAATAGAGGTAATACGAGATACACGGCCTGATATTGTCCTGATGGATGTTCGTATGCCGGGAATGGATGGAGTAGAAGCTGCCCGCATCATTGATGAACAGTTTCCGGGGATTAAGGTCATGATGCTGACTACCTTCGATGATGACATCTATGTGGAAGAGGCCATGAAATACAATGCCGTCGGATATATGCTGAAGAATCTGCCGCCCCAGGACCTGATTGATTCGATACGCGCTGTCCACAACGGCACTATTCAGATATCTCCTTCCATAATGAAAAAGATTCTGAAGAGCGGGGAAGGGAAGGAGATCAATGATGGATCAACGGTTTCAGTGAAAGATTTTTCCCGCCGTGAGAGGGAGGTCTTGTATCTCATCTCAAAAGGGTATAACAACTTTCAGATCGCCGGGCATCTGTTTATCGCTGAACAGACGGTAAAAAATCATATCGCGAAAATTTACTCCAAGATCGGCGTCCATGACAGGTTCAACGCAGCAGAGATCGGAAAATCGCTCCACATAGGTTCCTATTGTCAATATCTCGATGACTAGAACCGTACCGGAATGGTACCGCCATCGGTAGTACGGAAACAGTACTCAGGTACTATATTCTTCTCAGGGAACCAGGGCTACCATACTAATATGAATAAATTTCAGGAGGAATCTGTATGAAAAAGTTCCTGCTCTTTTTAATGCTGGTGTGTGTTGCGGTCCTGCCGCTGTTGTTTATGTCGGGTTGTCAGAAGGAGGAGGCGGAACCGGCAATGGTCGAAGGACCTGTAGAAATTGAGTTCTGGACGACACAAACCCAGTCCGACCGTTTAGCCACCATCCAGGTGCTGGTCGATACCTTTCAAGTTCTCAATCCCAATATCACTATCAAACTGATACCGGTGGATGAGAATGACATGGCAACCCAGCTGAATACGGCTGCCGCGGCGAATACCCTGCCGGCTATGATAGAATCAGCGGCGGAAAACGCGGTTGCCTTCGGGTCGGAAGGACTTCTGGACGCGAAGGCGGCGACGGAAGTTATCAACGAAATAGGCAAGGAGAATTTTTACGCCGGCACTCTCAAACTCAACCAGAGCGCGGAAGGGGACTATTACGCGCTTCCCTATCATGGGTGGGTCCAGGGTATCTGGTACCGCGCCGACTGGTTCGAAGAGGCCGGACTGAATCCTCCGAACACCTGGGAGGATATCCGCAAAGCCGCGGCTTATTTCAACAAAAAAGACCAGAATCAGTATGGTATCCTCGTCGGAACAAAAGCGGAAGCATATGCGGAGCAGTGTTTCACCCAGATTGCAATGGCAAACGGCGGGCAATTGTTCGACAAGGATGGGAATCTCATCTTTAATTCGCCGGAAATGAAGGAGGCCATCGAGTACTATGCTGACCTGGCCAGGTTTACCCCTCCGGGGCCCCAGACCTGGCGCGCGAGGGACTACTATCTGCAGGGGAAGATGGCGATGTTCTTCTACTCCACCTACATCATGGATGATCTCGCCCTCGAAGATGTAGCGGAGGGTTCGTTGACAGGTGAAAACTTTGAGGACCTGGAGGGAAAGAATTTCGATCCGGAGCTCGTGCAGAATACGCGTCTCGCGCCGATCATTTCCAATAAGCAGAAAGCCGGATTCGGAGTTGTGGTTTCACTCAGTATGCCTGATCAGGGAGATCCGGCAAAAACCGCCGCCGCCAAGAAGTTTATCCGTTACCTGTTTACACCCAACGCCTATATAACCTGGCTCCATATGGCTCCCGGCGGAATGAATCCGGTGATCAAGGACATCGCGGTAAATGAGCGGTTTCAGAATGATCCGAAGGGAATTTTCAAGAACTACGGTAAGGACAAAATGGCTGAGATTATTCAGGGGCTCGATAACATTGAAACCTTCAGCATAGTTGAAGGCAACAGGATCGCGGCAGCCAGCCTCATATACTCGAAGCAGATTATTCCCCAGATGATTTACAAGATAACCCAGGAAGGTATGGATATTGATAAAGCGATGACATGGGCTGAAGAGGAAATGAAGAACCTGATGTAGCTGTACGTGATTGTTCGGGGCGCTGGCCGCGGGCTGACCGCGGTTTCGCCCCGTTTATCCGGCCATATGAGCATGTAGAAACAGGAGTCTGTATGATCGGGATCGGAAGTATCAATCCGCAGGATTTGAGATTGAAAGAAAAGGAAATGGTCCTGGGATGGGCCCTTGTATTACCCGCCGTAGTGGTAATACTGTCATTGATCCTCTATCCCATATTGTACAATGTGTATCTCAGTTTTTTTGACGTAAATCCTCAATACGCGAATACCTATGTAGGACTAGAAAATCACAGGAAGGTCGTGTCCGATCCGGAGTTCTGGAGGGCGGTAACGACAACAGTCATCTACGTGTTATTCACGACCTTAGGCACAACCATAGCCGGTTTGATAGTCGCGTTGGCGATGAACAAGGAATTCCCGCTGAGATGGCTGGTCCGCAGTTTGATTCTCTTTCCCTATGTCGCGCCGGTCATATCGGTGGTTTTTTCCTGGCAGTTTGTCTTTGACCCGGTGAACGGTATTTTTATGGATCTCACCTATGAAAAACTGGGTCTGTTTTCCAGCCGTTTCAATCTCATAGGGTCTCCCTCTACCGCGGTGTGGGTAGCGATATTGTTCAGCATCTGGAAAAACTTTCCATTCTCCTATCTCATGATACTCTCCCGTCTGCAGGCGGTGGACCAGAATCTCTACGAAGCGGCTGAGATCGACGGTTGCTCACCATTGCAGAAATTTCGCTTTATTACCTTTCCGGAGCTCTATTTCGTGATAGGAGCGATCGTTTTGCTGCGCATCATCTGGAATTTCAACAAGTTTGAAGACATCTTTCTGCTCACAGAGAATGTCAAAGTCTTGTCGGTTTATACCTATTTCAAGGCGTTTGTCGGTACCATGGAGCTGGGACAGGGGGCGTCGCTGGCGGTGATACAGTTTCTCCTTCTGGTTACTTTTATCCTCGTGTATGTAAAGAAGGTGCTGAAATGGTAAAAAGAAACAGCATTCTCCGAAAAACCGGGTTCACCCTGTTGATACTGTTTATTGTATTTTTCAGCCTCTTCCCATTTATCCAGATGATTTCCATCAGTCTGAAGTATCCCAGCGATTGGGGGAATCCATCTCTTATCCCAGCGCAGATTAACCTCGAGGCATATAAGGAACTGCTCAACATTGATCAGGAGATGAAAAATGTCCCTGAATCAGTGAGGGTCCTTCTGGAAGAAACAACGGACCTCACTCGTGAACAGAAGGATGAAATATTAAAAAAATACAAAAGCACAGGAGACGTGTTTCCCTTTATGAAGTATTTTCTGAATTCATTTCTCCTGGCATGCAGTGCCGCGAGCGGTTCGGTAATCCTTGCCATCTTCGGGGCATATTCATTCAGCCGGCTGCGGTATCCCGGACGTTCGATGGTCCAGAGAGGAGTTTTGTTTGTCTACATGTTTGGAGGGATACTGCTGCTGATTCCGCTGTACAAGATGTTTGTCGGCATAGGATGGCTTTCATCCCAGGGCGGAGCATTTGCGAGCCTCCTGATCATATATATGGTGCAGACGCTGCCGGTATCACTGTACATGCTCGGAAACTATTTCCGGACCATTCCATTTTCCATTGAAGAAGCCGCGATGATAGAGGGAGCGACACGGTTCGGGGCTATTTGGCGAATCATTATTCCGCTATCCTCATCCGCGATAGCGACGGTATTCATATACTCCTTTATGATCGCCTGGAACGAATACCTGTTCGCGTCGGTGTTTTTAAAGGGCTTCAAGGAGCTCTATACACTGCCGATGGGGCTGCGGGCCCTGTTTGTATCGAAAAATGCCATCTGGGACCGCATTATGGCAGCTTCGGTATTGACCGCGCTTCCGGTGATAGCTCTTTTCATGTCAATCCAGAAAAGATTGGTGGGAGGACTCGCCTCCGGCGGCGTGAAAGAGTAAAAAAGACCCGGTTTTCCTGATTCTATTGATAAAAACACAACATTTTTCTCCATAAGCTCACATTTTTATTTGACCATGAAATTATGTCGTGCTAAAATCAACAAGGTTGAATTAGGATAATTTTGGTTGATTACCTGGGAAAAAATGAACCCCCGTGTGAGACTGAGGGGTTCTTCCTGTATTAATTAGGCTTTAATTTTTATCAATATTTTCAGGGGGTAGTAGACTATGGCGAAAACGGATGCAGCGAAGGCTGCGAAGAAGGATGCGAAAGCGGGTCCCAAGATACCGCATATTTTTGTCATTCTTTTTCTGTTCATCGCTCTCATGGCTGTTCTGACCTACATTGTGCCAGCAGGTATTTATGACCGGGTGCCAGTGGAAGGAACGAGCAGAATGATGATCGATCCTACATCATACCACACGGTTGAACGTACGCCGGTAGGATTACTTGATCTGTTTGTGGCGATTCCGCAGGGATTTGTCGAAGCAGGCTGGGTTGTAGTACTGACGTTCTGTGTGGGCGGCGCCTTCATGGTGCTGAAAGAAACGGGTGCAATTGCTGTCGGAGTAGACGCACTTGCGCATAAGATGTCGAAGCGCGGAATCCTGATTATTCCGATCCTCATGGCGCTGTTTGCTGTCATCGATGCTTTTATCGGGATGCCGGAGCTCTGTATGGTCTATGTACCGGTCATACTGCCTCTGATGCTCGTGCTTGGTTTCGATTCTATTACAGCCGCGGCAACTGCATTGATAGGATCCGCAGCAGGTTTTACCGCTGCCCTTACCAACCCGTTCACAGTGGCAATAGCCCAGAAGATCGCGGGTCTTCCACTCTATTCCGGTATCAAGTTTCGTTTGATCACCCTTATCACCACTTTGATAATCGGTATTGTTTTTGTAATGCGCTACGCTGCAAAGGTTCGAAAGAACCCGGAAAGCAGTTCGGTGTATGATGTCGATGAACCGAGAAGAAAAGCACTGCTGGAAGCGGAAGAACAGGTAAAGACCCATGTGTCCACCAAAATTAAACTGGCGGGCGCCGGAGCGATTATCCTCTTCCTGATTCTCATCTGGGGTGTATTGAAGTACAAATGGGACATGCCGCAGATCGGCGGTATCTTTATCGGTATGGCAGTCCTGTGCGGTCTCCTCGGCGGTCTTTCATCGCGTCAGCTCTCCGAGTCTTTCCTCAGAGGATGTCACGACGTTCTGATCGGTGCTCTGATTATCGGTATTGCCCGCGGTGTCGCGGTAGTTATGGTACAGGGCCAGATTATGGACACCATCGTTTTTGGTCTCGCCAATGCGGTTAAGGCTCTGCCGGGTACCGTTACCTCTGTCGGAATGCTGGTTGTACAGTCTCTGTTCAACTTTCTCGTACCGTCAGGAAGCGGGCAGACTCTTATCACCATGCCGATCATGGCACCTCTCGCGGACATCGTGGGCGTTACCAGACAGACCGCGGTTCTCGCGCTGCAGTATGGTGATGGTATTTCAAATATTTTCTATCCGACTTCAGGCTACTTCATGGCCAGTCTCGCTCTGGCGGGTGTACCATGGGAAAAATGGGCCAAGTTCATGCTGCCCCTCTTCGGTATCTGGTCAGCAACCGGCGCTGTTTTCCTGATAATTTCCCAGATGATTCAGTGGGGACCATTCTAAAAACACGTAAGTGATATTTCTGCGGCGAAATTTTCTTTTCGCCGCAGTTTCTTTTTTTCATATTTCCATACACGAGGATAAACAATGAATTTCCCTTCAAAACAAAGTGTAGAGACACAACTCGAAGTCTATAAAAAGCGGCTGATTACTTTTCTGCAGGAGATCGTACGGATCAAGAGCCTCGATAATTACGAGGGCGAAGTGGTCGCGCGGGTCAAACAGGAGATGGAGGCCCTTGCATATGATGAGATCACCATCGATCCCATGGGCAATATCATCGGCCGGATGGGTAATGGAAGCACAGTGATCGCCATGGACGGTCACCTCGATGTAGTAGATGTTGGTGATATATCCCAATGGAGTTTTCCACCCTTTTCCGGAGATTACAAGGATGGAAAAATATGGGGACGGGGCAGTACGGATCAGAAGGGCGGAGTTTCGGCGATGGTGTACGCCGCCCGGATAATGAAAGACCTGGACCTGCTCAATGATCTCACCATACTGGTTACAGGAACGGTAAATGAAGAGGACTGTGACGGTCTGTGCTGGCAGTATCTCATCAATGAGGATAAAATTCGTCCTGAGTTCGCAGTGATAACGGAACCCACGGATGGTAAGGTCTGCCGCGGCCAAAAGGGGAGGATGGCGCTTAAAATTACCACAAAAGGCGTATCAGCCCACGGCAGTGTTCCCGAACAGGGAGAAAACGCTATTTATAAAATGGCGCCGATCATTCGTGATATTCAAGTCCTCAACGAATCTCTTCCAAGTCATCCGGAACTGGGCAAGGGGACCATCACGATTTCACAGATATTTTTCAGCTCCGCTTCAAGCTGCGCGGTGGCGGATGGATGTACAATCATCCTTGACCGCAGACTCACCTATGGTGAGACCCGTGAACAGGTGATAGACCAACTGAAAAGCCTTGAGGGTGTTATCGAGATGGGTGCGCAGGTGGAGATTATCATGTATGATATACCCACCTACACGGGATTACAGTATCCAAGTGAGTCATACTTTCCGTCCTGGATAACACCTGAGGACCATGGGTGTGTTCAGGCTGCCGTAAAGGCGCATTCCTTCCTGTTCGATACGGAGCCCGTAGTGGATAAATGGATTTTCAGTACCAATGGTGTGGCGATTTCAGGGCTCAATTCCATACCCTGTGTGGGATACGGACCGGGAATAACCGCCGCCGCGCACAAAGTGGATGAAGTCCTTGATGTCGATGAGTTGATGAAAGCAGCGTTGATGTATGTGATGATCCCGCAGTTTTATCTCGCGGAGAAGCAGAAATAATAGGCGTGGATGGAAGATATCGGTATATCTTCCATCCTGTCTGACTGAAAGAGGGTGAAGAGATGGGCATTTCGTATCTGGTATTCATGGTTTTTGATATGGTACTCGCGGTCCCCATGTGGAAGATCGGAAAAAAATGGGGCGGGGACATCCCCTACTGGCGTTACTGCATACCGATTTATAACCTGGTACTCCTCTGCCGCTTCGCGGGAATACCTGTCACCTCCCTTTTCGGAGCAATGCTTCTTTCCGTCCTGGTACCGATTCTGAAGGTTCCGACCTCCTGGATTTCGGGAATTACCTGGCTGATATCCTTTCTTTTTTTCGGTTATCTTTCATCAGCCCTGGCTGTACGATTGGGGAAAGGCAGAAGGACCTGGTTTTTCATGGGAGGAATACTTTTTTTCATTCCGCTGTTTGTGTTTGGATTTGACTCGTCGATGCCGGATGATCCCGAGCGGGACGGTGCTGCCGCTGACCATCCCGCGTCCGAATCATGAAAAGCTGTACTGCCGGCGCTTAATCCAGCAGTCCCACTTCTCTGTTAAATTCTTCAATGAGCTTATCAATCTCTCCGGTCTGTTTCTGGACATTGGTCCAGTAGTCCCGGTCGTACCATTGGGCGTTCAGCTCATCCAGTTCTTTGCCCTGCTGCTCTATCCATGTGTAGTACTTCAAGTTGTGGATCCGCTTGCGGTCCTCATAGCGAAGTTCCAGCACATTGTCGGTCCCCTGTTTTTCCATGGCCTGAAAATGGATACATGCCGCATCGACATCTGTGAATTCACCATGTTTCTGGCGCATTTCGAGTACACGGGACTCATACATTTCCATCGAATCCGTCAGGATGGTTACTACCACATCGTCTTCTTCCAGTTCGTAGTATTTTGCCATTTTGATGGCTGCTATAACGTTTCCGATACCTGAGATTCCGAGCAGGTCCGCGTTGTCGATAAACTGCTGAGAAACGCCCTGCTGCCGCAGGTACTCTTTACCCGCCGGTTCGTTAAAGAGACGCATCACATTCATCGCGTCGTTGTCGTCAACCGATATTACCATGTCCGTATTCCTGACATTGTGTATCCAGGGGATATGCTTGTCACCGATACCTTCGATGCGGTGACCGCCGAAGCCGTTGCTCAGCAGGGTAGGACACTGCAGGGCTTCAGCAGCCGCGAGCTTGATCCGGGGATAGCGCTGTTTCAGATAATCTCCCGCGGCCAGGGTCCCTCCGGAACCGGTGGCGCTGACATATCCCTTGAAACGAGCACTGTCGGCAACTTCTTTTTTGATAACCTCTTCGATCGCCTCGGCGGTGACTTCATAGTGCCACAAATAGTTGCCGAACTGGTCAAACTGGTTGAAAATAACGATATCATCGCCGCGTTCCGCGGTGAGTTCATGACATTTATCAAAAATCTCTTTAACGTTGCTTTCGCAGCCAGGGGTGGCGATAACTTCACCGGCAACTTTTTTCAGCCAGTTAAACCGTTCTTCACTCATCTCTTCAGGCAGGATAGCGATAGAATCACAGGACAGCAGGTCCGAATTGTAGGCGCCTCCGCGGCAGTAATTCCCCGTGGAAGGCCATACAGCTTTCTGGGCTGTGGAGTCGAAGTTTCCGGTCACCAGGGAGGGAGCGAGACAACCGTAGGTAGCTCCGACCTTGTGGGCACCGGTGGGAAACCATTTCCCCACCAGAGCGATGATACGCGCTTTGGTTCCGGTCACTTCACGGGGCAGTTCGATGTAGTTCACGCCGCCGTATGTGCCACCCTGGAGAGTAGGTTCGTTTTTCCAGGTGATTCGGAAAAGGTTGAGGGAGTTGATATCCCAGAGCCCCACCTCACGGAGATTCTTTTTTATACTATCCGGAATGAGTGAAGGATTTTTCATTTGCGCGTAAGTCGGGTAAATAATATTCCGTTCCCGGCAGCGTTGCACGTTTTTCTTCTTTACATCGTTATGCATGCTCAGATCGATCATAATTTGACCTCCAAAATTTTATGAATATACTGAATCAACTGTAAATGTATTCCAAAGGTGGGTCTTGGTCAACACGGTTGAATAAAATGTAAACCATGTTGTATTATTTTTTTGTTAAAAGTAGAATATTACACGGAATACGCATATATTGTATATTGAGATAACATCGGGGAGATATCATCAGGCATGAAAATACGGAATGAGGAACTCATAAAATTCTGCCGGGAACTGGTTCGAATTCCAAGTTATCCCGGAGAGGAAAAAGAAGCTGTAGTACTGATTCAAAGGTGGATGAAATCCTTAGGCTTTGATGAAATACACATCGACGCGTTCGGCAGTATCCTTGGAAAAATAAACGGAACCGGAGGCGGGAAGACTGTACTTCTCGATGGGCACGTTGATACGGTCGGGATCGGAAGCCGACAGGACTGGAAACATGATCCCTTCGGCGCGGATATTGAGAATGGAAGGATATACGGGAGAGGGACGTCGGACATGAAGGGGGCCCTCGCCGCGATGATCTATGCCGCGTCCCGGCTTACGGATGAACGCCCGGCAGGAGATGTGTATGTCTCCGGCACCGTATTTGAGGAAAAGTATGAAGGGGTCGCTCTCCGGAACATTCTCCGGAATATACATGCGGATTATGTAATCGTCGGTGAGGCATCGGAGCTGGACCTCAAAACAGGTCAGAAGGGACGGGCGGAAATAAAAATCACCACTCATGGAAAAAGCGGTCACGCAGCCCATCCTGAAGATGCGGTGAACGCGGTCTATAAGATGCAGACTCTGATTGGTGAGATCAGGAGAATGGACCTGCCGGTTGATGCCCATCTGGGACCGGCGATCATGGAATTAACAGACATCATATCGAGTCCATATCCGGGTACATCTGTAATCCCCTCTGAATGTACGGTTACATACGACAGGCGCCTCGTCGAGGGAGAAACCAGGGAGACGGTCATCGCTCACATACAGGCAGTGATTGAAGAACTCCGCAGAAGCGACCCCGAATTTTCGGCCGATATCGCTGTAGTCAAAGATCGCGCCGAATGTTATACCGGCGCGGGATTCACAGCCGAACGGTTTTTTCCCGCCTGGTATTATGACCGGGAAGCTCCTTTTGTCAGAAAAGCCCTCTCTGCCCTGCGTGCCGCGGGTATTAATTCCTCCCTTGCCACCTATACCTTTTGTACCAACGCCAGCGCGAGCGCCGGGGAGCTTCACATTCCAAGTCTCGGATTTGGCCCTTCAAGAGAAAACCAGGCCCACGTGTGTGACGAATATATCGAAATCGAACAGCTTGTGAAGGCAGCCCATGGATACGCGGCATTGGCGCGGACACTGTCCGATAATGACTGATTATTGAAACGCATACTACTTTTTCAGGAAAAGGTGGTGTATACTATGCTTAAATTACTATTATTTATAAAAAAAATTGCCTGAACCTTATGGAGAAATGTCATGAATAACCGCGATATCGGCATACACATAAAAAAGCTGCGTTTGGAACAGAGAAGATCACAACAGGAAATCGCTGAATACTGCGGTTTTACCAAAAGTCATCTTTCAAAAATCGAAAACGGACGGGTAGTACCGTCTCTCGGCGCCCTCGATAAAATCGCCGAATCCCTGCATACAAAGGTAAGTATACTCATCGGTGAAGAGGCCCAGAAAGAGGTGGTGCTTACATCGCATGGAGAAGCCGTGGAAGGACTCATCAAGACGGCGAAAGGGTACTGGATGTATCCCTACGCCTCGGAGTATGGTCAAAAAAAGATGCAGCCTTTCCTTTTTCATACGGAGAAGAAGAAGCATAAACTTCATACTACCGCCCATGAAAGCGAGGAGTTCATGTACATTCTGGAAGGCGAGATGATTCTGAAAATCGGAACAAGCGAATACCATATGAAAAAGGGCGACGGTATCTATTTCAACGCCAGATATGAACATCAGACCATCCCGCTCTCAGAGGACCT